>MDSV01100535.1_pt1 | contig 43117 bp, 40 predicted proteins | sample 810851 | NCBI WGS metagenome assembly MDSV01 (sample SAMN05326640, study PRJNA326480) | marine metagenome | isolation source: seawater | place: Atlantic Ocean: North East | collected 2012
GTCAATGTATAGTTCCATAAACCATTTATAGGCATTAGTTGGCTCAATTTCACACAGGTTCATTAGATTTACTTGAATCATTAAGCGCTCTATATGATGAGAGTAGGAGTACTTTAGTGTACTTTTGATTGAATAGTCTAAAGGCTCCAATCCAGTTGTACCTTCATACCAAGATTGCTTTAGTTTCCTATTGTTGTTAAAAAAATTACTCTTCTTCATTGATTTGCCTTCTACATTATACAGGCCCCTCATAAATTCTCTCCAACCAATAATTTGTCGAATAAAACCTTCAAGTGAATTTATAGGTATATCATTTATATTATTGATTTCTAATAGTATATCATATGGAGTTATTAGACCGATATTTAATGATGTACTTATATTAGAATGAAACCAATAGGGCGATCTTTGATCGACTGAATCTTCATAATCTCCAAATAGAGACAATTTAGTTTTAATAAATGTCTTCAAATTTTTCAATGCATCTTTTCTCGTGGTTGGATAATTAAAATCATTTGTACTTCCGTAATGATCGCTAAATAGTTCATCTACAATTTTTATAACTTCATTAGTATTTTCAGTTTTTTTGAATTTAATAGCTGGAGGAGGGGTCAAATCTTTTGGAATTCTCTTTCGATTCAGCATGTCATACGTCCATTTATCCCCCACGGGCTTATTTTTATCTGTAATGAGTATATTTAGTCTTTTCCTCTGTTTTATATAAAAATCAGTCATTTTGTACTTAGGCAATGCTTTTTCTGCTGCTTTTTTAACATCCACCATTTCATTAAATTCTTTAGTAGTTGTTAGAAACATTGGAGTTTTAATGACATGCAGGACTTCAATGTGCTTCTTTATCTTATTTATTTCTTTTCTGAACCATTCGTCCTCTATTTCAAATATTGACACATGCTTAATTTTCTTATGTCTTATGTAATCTATTAATTTATCAATATAACTAACTGATTTATCTGTATTTATATATCTATATTCAATTTTATACTTATCACTTAATTCATCTTTATATGATCTCATTGCAGATAGATACAGTATTATTTTTTGTTTGTGATGTTTTTGAAATGTACATAAACCAATATCCTCGCACATATATATCTCTTTTGGCTTAACGTCATCAAGATAAGAAGGTGAGAATAGCTGGTTTCCTAAAGTTATATGTAAGTCAATATTCATTAATGTTCGTATAATATATATTATGTCAGATATTGTAACAAAATGTATGTGTTATCTTGAGATGTTATAGTTAGGCGTGAATAATTGAACGCCATTTAGCTTGTATGATCCAATGAGATCTTGACCATTTTTTGATAAAATCCAGTCAGTAAATACTTTAGCCGCATCATGACTTACCTCTCTACAGTGGTTTTCATTAATCATAACGATACCATATTGATTAAATAAATTAGGGTTATTTTCATACAGAATAACATGTTCGTTCTTATTATTATAACGTAACCATGTAGATCTATCAGTCAATGTATAACCATCCATTGCAATTGCAATATTCAAAGTAGCCCCCATTCCTTGTCCTGTATTTAAGTACCATATACCATTAAAAGGCAAAGGATTTACGTTAGCGATATTCCATAGTTTTAATTCAGATATATGAGTGCCACTATCGTCGCCTCTTGATATAAATTTAGATTTACCAGTAGCAATTTTAGTAAAGACAGAAGAAATAGTATCAGATAATCTAATATTAATAGGATTGGAAGAAGGTCCAACAATCACAAAATCATTATACATTAAATTATATCGGTCACTACCATAGCCATCCTTGATAAATTTAAGTTCTTGCTCTTTAGAGTGTACAATTAACACATCAGCATCACAATTTTTCGCATTTTCTATAGCTTGACCTGAACCGACTGCTACAACATAGGTTTTTATATTAAAATCTTTTTCAAAATGAGGTAATAAATACTTATATAAACCAGAATCTCTTGTAGATGTAGTAGATTGAATCCAAAGTGTTTTATCTTCAGCCAATAAGCTAGAGTTAAACATATTTAGAATAATGGTCAATGATAAAAAATATATAAGATTTTTACTCAATTATTTCTCCATTTGATAGATGTAATATTTCTTCACGAAAGATTTTTAAATGATATTTTGATTGTGTGACCAAAACCACTTTAGTATGCTTTGATGCATTATGAATCAAATTCTCAACAATCTGAGTATATTGTGGATCAAGACTACTTGTAGGTTCATCTAAAAAAAGCATAGACGGTTGTATGATCAAAGCCCTAAGCATTGATATAATTTGTTGTTCTCCTATAGAGATATTTTGTGCAGATAGATTTTTTAAATGGTATACATTATTTTCATCTAATGTCTCATCTATAATTAACTGTTTATCATTAAGAGTTAGACAATTAGAATTTAAAGCATGTAAGAGATTGTCATTGACGCTTCTATCCAGCATAATTGGTTTTTGGAACACAAATCCCACTGGAGAATTATAGTTATAATCTACATAAGAGATATTGCCCTTTGATGGTTTAATGAATCCAGCCATGACGCGCAAGAGACTGCTCTTGCCTGCTCCATTATGTCCGGTTATAAGAGTTATACCATTATTCCTAAGTTTCAGTGATATATTTCTAAGTATTGATATCTTATTTATATCTAGATATATATTATTTAATTTGATTGAATATGGCATAATTATTTTTTAATATTTTTAAGTGAATGGATAGCTATATTGATCACTAATGATAAAAATAATAAAGTTAACCCCAAGTTTAGCGCAAATGAAAATTCACCTCTTGAGGTTTCAAGAACTATGCCGGTTGTCATTGTTCTTGTTAAGTGCTCGATATTACCTCCAACTATTATAATAGCACCGACTTCAGACATAGATCTACCTAGTCCAGCTAAAGCATTGGTCAGTAAAGAATACTTTCCTTCCCATAAAATTGTTTGAATTTTTCTTAGGTTATTTAGTCTTAGAGAATCAAGATAGTCTTTGTATTTTTTATAAAAAATATCAAGCGTTTCTACTGATAATGCTGCGATTATTGGTGTAATGATAATGACTTGAGCAATTATCATTGCTGTTGGGGTATATAATATTTTGTATGTAGATAAAGAGCCATTTGCTGATAATAATATATATAAAAACAATCCAACAACAACTGGAGGTAATCCCATGAGGGTATTAATGATAACTATCACTAATTGACGACCTGGAAAATTTTTTATAACCATTAGCGCCGCAAAGGGCATAGAGATAACACATGAAATAAATACTGCTAAAATAGATACTTTTAAAGATAAAGAAACGATCTCAATATAATTTGTATCTGTTAAATACTCAAACATGATTCAATAATTTTTTGCTAAACTTATATTTTTCTTGATTTAAGTAAATTATAAATTACCATAAAAAGGGTATGTGGAATTATTAGACCTAATATTAATAATATCACTCTAGGTTTAAATTTGACTTTTGCAGAATGTAAATACATTGTAAATGCATCATTATATTTTCCACGTATTTGAGAAGTTTTACCTGCTGTCAATAAATTATTGCTCAATGCTTCATCTAAGTAACTTATATCTAAATTAGTTTCGTTAAAGTGAGACTTTATTACATTCATAACAGAATTTGTATTTCTTATTATATCATAACTCTCTGCTTCAGAGTGCACTCTAAAAGATCCCAAGACTTTCTCTGAAAAAATTAACTTATGATTTTTCTTTGAAATCTTCAGCCATAAATCATAATCTTCGGCAGTAACAAAATTTTTATCCTCTGAGTACCCCTCTACTTCAGTTAAAATTTTACGCTTAATAACTGTAGCAGATGGAGATAAACAATTGCCCTGAGTCAGTAGATTCTTAAATAGGAATCTTTTCTCGGGACCATATTTTTTAATCATATTTCTTCCATCGCTAAATAGCCAATTTTCAGCATGACAAAATCCATCACTATTATTTGGAGATAAATATTTATAACTTATTTCCAATTTATCATCTTCCCAATAATCATCTGAGTCTATTAATGCAATATAATCACCTGTGGCAATTTTGATTGCGGCATTTCTAGATTTAGCGATTATGCCATTATTTTGTAACTTATTATATTTGATATTATAATTTGAGAACTCTCGGACTATCTCATCAGTATTATCAGTTGAATAATTATCAAAAATTATTAATTCCCAGTTCTTATATGTTTGATTGACTACAGACTGAATAGCTTGCCTAAGATAAGTTCTCCCTCTGTTATACGTTGTTAATATGACAGATATTTTCATTTTTTCATATATTCATATGTTTTCTTCAGACCTTCTATAATCTTGATTTTTGATTTCCAACCACATAACTTATGTATTTTTGTACAGTCAGCAACACCTGCAAAAACAGCATCACCCCTTATAGCTGGAACATTCACTATATTTGCTTTTTTTTCAGCAATTTCTTCACAAAGATCTATCAGGTCGTTAGTAGAAGTCATTTTTCCAGCTCCAATATTGAATACATCAAAACTTATTTTAGTTTTTAATAAAATAAAAATTGCATCAATAACATCTGAGATATATAACCAATCTCTAACACCTTTTCCATCTCCATATTTTTGGATTTGATCACCTGTTATTATAGAATTGAAGATTCTCCAAACAAACATATCATGTCTGCCTCTAGGACCATATATTGGCTGCATTCTGCAAATTTTAATTGGAACTCTAGTATCAGAATGATAAGAATGAAATAAACCTTCCATTGCTAATTTAGTTGCTCCATATGGATTAATTGGCCTCATTGGTTGATCCTCTGTCATTAATGATTCTGCAGATTTAGTCTGCCCTACTGCACTACGAGTAGAAATTACAACGAATTGCTCAATTGTCTCTACATTCATAGCTGCATTAATAATATTCTGGCTACCAACTACATTTGTTTGTATAAAGTCTAAGGGGATATTCATACTATCTCTATCACGAGCTAATGCTGCAGCATGTATAACTATGTTAGGCTTTTCTTTAATAAATATATCTTTGATTATTTCTCCATCTCTAATATCAGATTTATAAATTTTAAAACGAAGATTATTTGTGTCTGCTACTTGTTTCAAGATATTGATATTTTTATTTTTCTCTTTAATAGGTGTTGTCTCAGAGTTAAAGATATCAATTATGACAATTTCATGACCTAGCAGTAAAGCTTTTTCAGCAATGTGACCAGCAACGAAACCAGCACCGCCTGTTATTAGAAATTTCTTATTATTCATAGTTATTTTAAGCCCTTTCGTTTAGATGAATTATTTTTTAATCTAGAAGTATATGCCCCATTAATTTCAAATTATAAGAAGACTCATTAAAAGAATCATGATTGATATCTAATTTATTAGATTTACATGTTTTTATGAAATTTCTCATATGTGTCAGAAATGGATCTTCAATCTCAGTTAAAATATCAGTATCTAATGTTTTTAGAAAGACTTTGTACTTATAATAGTCGCCTTTTTGTATTCTTATATATTTTTTTTCATTAATATCAAATGATAGTTCTTTTGATATATATTCATCTTGTATAAAATTAAATTCCACCAAACAGTCGCCATAATTAAAAGAACAGTTATAACTATTATCTGTAATATTTTTCTCCAGTCGAGTTATAGCTCTTTCACCTAAAATGTTTATCAACATTGATAATCCATGTGGCAGCAGGTCATAGCCAATATCTTTTCCTCTTAGAATACCATTTGTATAGAATCTGAAAATAAAATTTTTAATTAAATCTTTCTTTGGTATTTCATTTTTTATTTTTTCTAGAAAATATATGTTACTAGTATTGACAAATATAGTTTTATTTTCATAACTAGATAATTTGACAAGATTTCTATTTATATCTTCTATGGATATATTTTTATCCCAGAATAGTGGTTTCTCACAGAAAATTGGTATTTTATTACTTAAAACTTGTGTCAAGTGTTGACCATGAAGATAGGCAGGTGTACAGATAGATATTGCATTTGGCTTTGATTGATCAATCAGTTTATTTAAATCTGTGTAATACTCTACATCTTTGCCATATTTTTCTCTAATTATTTTTGATGTTCTTATCCCCGAGTCGATTGTTGATGATAATATTGATACTATCTTTGCTCCCAAGCTTAAAAAGTTTCTTATATGGATCATACCTATTCCGCTTGCACCAAGTATTGCAATTCTTATATTCTTATTAGAGTTATTTATATAATTAATGATTTATTGCCTATATCTATATAATATAATTTTAGTTATGATAACTTTAAATCGTCATCTTTCCCCCATATTGCAATCGGCTCATGATTTCTATATGGGTATGTACCTAGTTTTAGTTTAATTGATGAATTAGATTCTTTTTTAAATTTAGTTAATAAGTCTTTAAGTTTAATTGGTTTAGAACTACATACATGATAAATTCCACTTTCTTTATCAATAGCCATAACTATCCTCGCAGCAATATCATTTATATGCAGATAGTCAAAGATTTGTTCCCCTTTTGACATTGGGAATTCAGTTAACCCATCTCTTATAGCTTTTTTAAAAAGAGAGGTTACTGTGTTTTTATTAATCGATTCTCCATAAACATTAAATATCCTTAGCCAAACTAGGTCAAAACTATATCTTTTTTCTAAAAGCCTTAAAGCTTTGTGTAATAAATCTTTACTAGACCCATAATTTGTACAAGGAGATGTTTCATCATTTGCACTAACAGGTCCATATGATAGTCCAAATTCAGCGCATGTTCCTACAACAATTACTTTTCTTATGCCTTGGTTAATAATTTTTTCCATAAAGACACAATGTTGAGTTATTACAGAATTAATATGCCTTTGTGAATTCACATCTCTCGGATTTTCCCAAGCACAATGTATGAGAATGCTATTCTTGTCTATATCTATATTTATCTGAGGTTTATTCAAATCAAATTCAAGATAAATTATATCATCATTTTTATGTAGCTTCTTTGCTTGCTCAACTTTTCTCACAAGAGCTACTATCTTAAACTTTTTAAAATCTAATTTTTTTATAATAGATAAACCTAAATCACAAGTAGAACCAGTAATATAAATTGTACTTTTAGCAGAGATATTTTTATTCATCTTTAATTTTCCATGGCGGTATACCTACGTCAAGCATAGATTTTAACAACTCCCAATCTCTTCTTGTATCCATGCACTGCCAAAAACCTTCATGTCTATATGCAACTAGCTCTTTCTTATCGGTAATTCGTTCTATCGGCTCTCTTTCAAGAAATGTTTCATCATTCTCAATATATTTAAAAAACTCTGGTTCCAATATAAAAAAACCTCCATTTATCCATCCATCTTGAAGTTGAGGTTTTTCCTTAAATGACAATACAATATCACCTTCTAAATATAATTCTCCGAATCTTGCTGGAGGTCTCACAGCTGTGATAGTCGCTATTTTTTTATTTTTTTTATGAAAATTAAGTAATTTATCAATATTGATGTTTGCTAGACCATCCCCATATGTTAAGAAACATGGTTCATTATCTAGGTATCTACTAATTTTTTTTGCTCTTCCACCAGTCATGGTGTTTATACCAGTATCTATTGTGTGTACATTCCAGTTTGATGAATTATCTTCAAAATATTCCTCAATTATATGTGACTTATATCCAGTGGCGATTAAAAAGTCATTATGACCATATTCTGAAAATATGTTCATGATATGCCAAATAATTGGTTTGTCATCTAATTTAATCATGGGTTTTGGAATCTTTTCAGTCATTTCACCAAGTCTCGTTCCAAGTCCACCCGCTAATATGATTACTTTCATTTTATGTCGCTGAATCCTATGTCTTTTAAATCTTTTCTTATAACCTCATCTGGATCATGAGGAATATCAGCAATATTTGTTAGCATATTTACACCTTGCCCTATTCCCTTAAAAGCAAACCAGATATTAGGCGGTACAGTTAATCTAAAATAATCTCTATCTGATAACGTAGTCTCAAATAAAATATTATATGTTTTAGAGTTTTTTCTAGAGTCAATAAAATTAAACTTTATTTCTCCAATTGGGACTATCAAATTTAAAGTCATTCTTTGATGTAATTTCCACCCTTTAATTGCTTCTATTTTGATGAATGAGAAATAAACTTCACCAAAATTTACATAACCCACATCATTTTTTTTCATTCCATGAAAGACTGAACCATCATCTAGATTTATTTTTTTTAAAGGTGTTTTTATTATACCATCTATCATTTTTACTTTTATCCAAATATCTTAGATAGTTCATTATATGACTGAATTTGTTCAGTTGTTAATTTCAACGCAGACTTCTTACTTTGATTATAGTATTCATAATACCATTTAGCTGTCCATTTTGCAGTTTCAGGAAATCCCAGTACTGATGACCAGTTTAACAGTTTAGATGCTTTGTCACAATTTAAGCTTAACAAGCTAGCTTCATAAAGTTTTTCATTTTTATTTGTTGTATCGGTCCAAGCTGAGCCTGGCCATTGCTTGGAAAGTTCATTAACTAGATCTCCAACAGAGTATTCATTTTTTGTAGACGGTCCAAAATTAAATGATTCACCATTTAGCTCTTTATTCTCCTCAAGTTGTAAAGCCAATGATAAATAACCACTGAGTGGCTCTAGGACATGCTGCCAAGGTCTGGTGGACAAAGAATTTCTAATAACGACATCTTTATTAGTTGCCCAAGATTTAATACAATCTGGAACAATTCTATGTGCAGCCCAATCACCACCACCTATCACATTACCTGCTCTCGCTGATGCTAATCTAACATTTGAAGTATCCTTTTTAAAGAAAGATTCACAATAACTTTTGATTATTATTTCCGCAGAACCTTTCGATGCACTATAAGGATCTTTGCCGCCCATTCTATCACTTTCTTTATATCTAACTTTTTTATCTAAATTTTCATAACATTTATCGCTAGTAACTATGACTACTGTACAGGTATGATTTATTTTTCTGAGACTTTCTAGAATATTTAATGTTCCAATAGTATTACTTTGAAATGTAGTTAAGGGGTCATCATAAGATGTCAGAACAATTGGTTGTGCAGCAAGATGGAATAAATAGTGAGGTTTATAATGTAGTATTCTTTTATATATCTCTGTATAGTTAGTAATGTCCATCCTAATATCACTAGCAAATGAATCTTTGATAAGCTCATAATGAGAGGGATTAGTTGGGATATCTTTAGATAGTGCAATAACTTTTGCTTGAAGTTGATTTAACCATGCTGCTAACCATGATCCTTTAAATCCTGTATGACCAGTAATAAGAACTTTCTTATTCTTAAATTTATTTTTCATATTAATTATATAGAGACTTTAATATACTATTTAATCTTTAAGACATTATTATTTATATATGGCTCATATCCTTCTACAGCTTCATGCAACAGCTCTTGGATAGAGCTGGCTGATGATCGTGAACTTAATTTTTTAAATTTATCTAAGAATTCAATTATTTTTTCATATTCTAATTTTTCTTCGCTAGCTCTCATAATATGTGTATGAATAGTTTTACTAACTGTTTCTCCTATCAATAATTCTTCATACAATTTTTCGCCATCTCTCAGTCCAGTAAAAATAATTTCTATATTTCCAGTTGGATTCTCTTTTGTCTTAATTTCATTCCCACTGAGCCTTATCATTTCTTTTGCTAAGTCTAGCACATACATAGGTTCTCCCATTTCAAGCAAGAATACATCACCACCTTCACTCAATGAGCCAGCCTGTATGACAAGCTCTGTTGCTTCTGTTATTGTCATGAAATATCTTATAACTTTAGGATCCGTTACTGTTAGTGGACCACCAGCATCAATTTGTTTTCTGAATAATGGAATCACAGATCCCGATGTATCTAGTACATTTCCAAATCTGACCATACAAAACTTTGTTTTACACTTATTTGTTGGCATATCATTAACCAGATCTTGTAATGATTGAAGTATGAGTTCGGCAAATCTTTTTGTTGCTCCCATTACATTAGTAGGACGAACTGCTTTGTCACTAGAGATTAATACAAAGTTTGAGACATTATTTTTATATGCAGCACTAGCAACAATATATGTCCCAAATATATTAGTTTGAATAGCTGCTAATGGATTATGCTCAACAAGAGGAACATGCTTGTGAGCAGCAGCATGATAAATGGTGTCTATATTTTCTTTTTTAAAAATATTATTGATAAAATCCGTGTCAGATACTGAGCCAAGATAAGAGCTAATAGGAACTACACATTTATTTTTTAGTTTATAATCAAGTAAATTTTGTTCAATCTCATAGAGAAAGAACTCAGATTGTTCAATTAGAACTAATTTTTTTGGATTAAGTTTTATGATTTGTCTGCATATCTCTGAACCTATTGAACCTCCGCAGCCTGTGATAAGAATGACTTTATTTTCGATACAAGAATTAAGAAGATACGCATCAGGCTCGACTGTATCTCTTCCCAATAAGTCTTCAATATTAATTTTTTGCATGTCATCAAGTTTTAAATTACCCTGAGTTAATTCTCCTACTTCTGGGATTTTGACTAGATTTACTGGATATTTATCTAATTCCAGTATTGATTTCCTTAGTAAAGATTTAGATTTTTGATTAATTATAATTATTATTTCTTGTATATTTTTTCCTGGAATTATTTTCTTGAGATCCTTTTTCAAATATATTGGGACCTCTCCAACTCTTGTTTTCTTAAGTTCTATATCCTCACTAATCACTCCAACAGTATGAGACAGAAGGTCATTTTTTAATAGCTGAATCATTCTGCTCGCAGATTCTATATCACCATATATTAGAATATTTTTTTTATGTCCTAGTAATCTTGGTATCAGTAAAGCCCTGGCAGTAAATCTAGTTATGAAGACAAATACTGTTGATAATAAAATATATGTAATAGATGCAGTCCTAGGTATAGGATAATTTAATGAGTAGATCATAATCGACCATATTATTCCAGCAACTATACAAGCTTTCGCAATTTTTATATATGTTTCTAGTGTAATGTATCTTGTTATAGATCTATATAATCTTGAAACCACTAAAATAGGAACAGTTATAGCAGATGTTAATAAAAATACTTCAAAAAGATCTGATGGTTGGGCGTTTGTAAGTGAATAACCATTTGTTGGAATGAAGAACTGATCAGCTCTTATAATTAGAGCTATCCACAAAGCTAGCCATAAACTTAAAATATCAATTACAATAAGAAATAGTCTTTTTAGATTTCTAGGTAATGTAATAAGAGCGTTTTTCAATTTTCTTCAACCCCTGTTTGATTTTTATAACACCATAATATATATGGAGTATAACTTACAAAAACGTATAATACACTAAAGCTGTCCTGCATTGTAGACAATATAGCCAATGGTAAACACCATAAAATGTTAAATATCATTATAATTAATACAGCTTTTGTATGATTTTGATGTTTAATCGCTAATTTTTGATAATTATGTGTGCGATGTGGCATAGTAAAAACATGTTTTATACTGCCTGTTAGAGCTATTATAATCGACTGGTTTACATTATAGATAGATATTAATTTATCATAAAATCTTCGTATTATTACATAAGCAGTATCAACCACACATGCTGTAACTAATATCAATGATGTTAAAATATTAATTTCAGTCGAAAGGTGAAGGCCGATCATAATAATTGAAATATATGTTCCTAAAAAGTAACTTCCTGTATTACCCATAAATAATTTAGCAGGAGAATGATTGAAAAACATGAAAGCCAATAACGCCCCAATCATTATTTGAATACTAGTCAGCCAAGAGGAATATTCATTTAAGAGAAAGATAATTGTTACAAGATAAAATAACGACTGTAGAGTAAGAAGTGAGTCAATTCCATCCATAAAATTATGCGCATTTATGAGATAAGTCATAAAAAAAATAAATATTAAAAATAATATAGGATGAAGTGATAAACCTCCAATTAAATATATTGATATGATAGATATAAATATTTGGCTTAAAAACCTAAATATTTTTGACAATCGATCCTTGTCATCCAATAACCCAATTATAAATATAAAAGTGAGGATAATTAGAATAATAGGTATAGTTTTAGACTCATATATGGTTGCAATCATAAATCCTAAAAATATTCCTATTCCACCAGATGTAGGAATATTGTTTATATGCATTGATCTATTATTTGGCTTAGCTTGCTCTAATGGCTTGCTCGTCAAAAATAGACATCCAACAAATGTTATTATTAAAGATATAAGAAATGTCATATATATAAAATATTACTGCTTTTTATTTAATTAATTTATTTATATACCACTGGATAGTTTTTTCTAGTCCTCTAGTGAGAGATATTCTAGATTTCCATTTAGCCTCTTTCTCCACTTTAGAAACAATAGAATAGTTTTTTTTCATATCACCTACTCTCTCTGCAGTATATTCTACTATGATATTTTTTATATTATATTTTTTGAATATCTTCTTAATATTAGAAACCAAGACATTTAATGATGTTTCTTTACCAGTAGCTACATGATAAACTTGCATGCTTTTTTTCAGCTTCAGGCATTTATAGATAGCACTACATATGTCTTCAACATGAATATAATCTCTAGTTATTTTTCCATCCCCATTTATAATTAATGCTTTATCATTTAGTATATTTTTTATAAATTTGGAAACAACACTATTTTTATGTATCGAATGATTTCCATATACATTACTAAATCTTAAAATTGTAGTATTTAACTTAAAAACATTATTATACGTCTCGCAAAAGGACTCGATACTTAATTTAGATGACCCATATGGTGAGATTGGTTTTCTTGGTAATTCTTCATAATGTGGAGGGTCTATATCACCAAATACCGCACAGCTTGATGCAAATAGAAATCTTTTTATATTGTTCAATCTCGAGGCTTCTAAATAATTAAATGTTGATTTAACATTAATATCAAATGCTTCTTGTGGATTACTGATCGATAATTCCACACCAGATTCTGCGGCTAAATGAACAACATAATCAATTCCTTTGGTTAGCTTAATTGCTAATTCACGATCACTAATATCCGCCTTGATTATTTCTACCCTATATCTAGATTTTACATATTTATTAGCCGATGGATAGTATTTATATTTAATATCACTATTTAAATTAGAAAGATTTGATTTACTAAAATTATCGATAAGAATAATTTTTTTAATAGACATATTTTTATGGAATGTATTTAGTAAGTTACTCCCAATAAAACCTAGACCGCCCGTTACTAATACTTTCATTTCCAGCTACTCTTAGGGCTAATTATTTTTTTGTTAATATATTTTTTATTATCAATAACATATTCAGCTAGACCAATAATAATATCATCTGTTAATAGAGTTGGTTTCAGACCAAGTTTTTTCATTCCGGAATTTTTAGCATTATAATAATGAGTTTCTTTTTCAATCCTTGGGTTTTTAATAGATTTAATTTTAACATTTAAATTAATTTTCTTAAGAGCTGATGCAACTTTAACAGCTAATTCTTTAACAGAGAATTGTTCAGTAAACTGATTATAAATATTTAAGACTCCACTTTTTGGAGGGTTAGCTAAAGCTAGCTTTATGCATTTAATTGTATCTATGATATTTAGATAACCTCTTATTTGTTTTCCTGTACCATATACAGTCAATGGCATATCAGCTACAGATTGCACTATAAATCTATTCAAAACTGTCCCAAACATATCATCATATGCAAAGGTTGGTTCTAGATTATTTTCATTTGAAAAGTCATTAGTGTGTATACCATATACGGGTCCCTGCATAAGATCCGTTGCTCTTAATCCATATAGTCTAGAATAAAACCAAATTAAATCTGTATCCATTATTTTTGAAGTATGATAAAGACTGGATGCTTGTCTTGGATATAAAAACTTTTGACTTCTTTTTTTGTGATTAATCTTGAGCCAGCCTTCTTCTATGTCAATATTTGGAGTTCCGTACTCACCCATTGTGCCTAATTTAATTATATGACAACTTGGCTGATAAGTTTTTACATTCCAAATAAGATTATACGTACTTTGTAGATTGTTCTGTAATGTTATCCATCCTTCTTTTGGACCAAGCATTGAATATGGAGCAGAGGGTAGTTCTGCAAAATGTATAACAGCATCAGGCTTAAATTTAACAAACATATCAGAAAATTTTTTAAAGTCACAACAGTTAATATTTTTAAAATCAACCTTTGAGTTTATTTTTTTTAATATTTTAATTTTACTTTCTATTTTTCTATTACTAATTAATGGGGATCTATTATTTTTATTCATAATTGATCTCTTAACGTAATTATCAATCAATAGTATTTCGTGACCATCTAATGATAAATCTATAGAGGTGGGCCAACCCAGGTATCCGTCTGCTCCTAGTATTAGAATTTTCATATTATTTAACTATCCGCAAAATCTTTATAACTAAATTTTTTAAAGAAACCTTTATACCAATCAAGTGTAATTTCTAATCCCTCGTCAATGGAATATTCTGGCTTCCAATTGAAATATTCATTAAGTTTATCATATGTCATGAATTGATTTTCAATTTCACCTGTTAATTTTTTGTTTATAAAATTATTTTCTATTTCCTTATATAAGTCTTTGTTTTTACTTAATTGACAAATTTTAAATATAATATCTTTAACTCTATAACCAGATCCTGTTCCGGCATTAAACACCTCACCTTTTAGCTCTTTGTTCTTATCGAGGTTATACGCTAGACAAAGGTATAATTCTACAACATCATCTACAAATAAAAAGTCCCGAAGGTTTTCACCATTCCCTCTTGGTATAAATTTCTTATAATCTAAATTAGCCAAGATACAATCTGGAACAAGAGCTGAAAAATTTAATTGTCCCGGTCCATAAATATTAGAAAACCTCGTTGTGATTACCGGAAGATTAAATAAGTCTGAAGCATATGATTTCGAAATCATATCTGCTGCAGCCTTAGATACATCATATGGATATATTGGCTTTAAACTATAGTTTTCTCTATATGGTAAATCCTCTTCAGGATATTCTCCATAGGCTTTGTCTGATGAAGCTATAATTATCGATCTAATCCCACCAGATTTTCTAAGTACCTCAAGTAAATTATATGTGCCTCTTACATTAGACTCAAATGTTGAAAATGGATCTATTTTTGCCTTATTTACATCTACTTGAGCTGCAAGATGGAAGCATGTGTCTATTTCATGCTGAGAAACTATATACTTGATCGAATTGTATGACTTTAAATCTAATTTATAATTAACAATTTTTTTGTCAATATCTTCATATTCTAAAAATTTTTGTTTTGAATCTTCGTTTGAAATTCCTATAACTCTTGATCCCATTGAGAGTAGTTTTTTAGAAAGATTTCCTCCAATAAAACCATTTACACCTGTAATAAGGATAGTTTTATCCTTCCAATATAGTTTATCAAAGTATTTTTTTAATATTTTTTTCTGCATATTCTAGTTCGGAAATAGTGTTAATTGTTATATGAATATTTGTATGTCTATAGCATCTAAGCTTGCTCTTTGAGATTAATCTATTGAAAACATCTACTAAATTATCTGATAGTTTAAAAATATTAAAGTTATTATGTGTAAAAATGCAATATCCTATATTCATTACATCATCCAATACTGGCTTTTCTTCAAACTTGAGTACTAAATCTTTAGATCCAGTTTTTAGCACCCCAAAAGGTATTGAAATAGGATAAGACGTTATAGTCACTCCCTCAGGTTTTTCTTCATGAAAACTAATCAACTTGTCAATATCTATGTCACAAATTGTATCACCATAACATAATATAAAATCTTTATTTACTTTGGCAAGACAATCCTTAATTCTATCAATGATGGCAACGTCACCAGAATCAACTATGCAATAATCTATGGTTGAGAAATTTTTAGACATGAACTTCTCTATCATCTCTGATTTATAACCTGTAGCAATGATTATTTTTTTAATATTATACTTCAATAAATGATTAATTATATAATACAAAATAGGTTTGCCATTAATCTCTATTAGAGGTTTCGGATAATCTTCTGTTATCGGTCTCAGTCTCATGCCTTTACCTCCACATAACACAATAGCAGATAAATCATTCATTTCTTTTCTGTCCTTCCATAAAATATAATGAGTATACGCTATATCCTACCAGCATCATAAGAATAAAAAAACTAGTTGGTGCATAATGCAGCGTAGAAATTAAAAATGCATTAAGTATAAAGACATGATGCCTATTTTCTGCATTTAACTTTAATAGAGGAACTATAAAAAATATAGTTATTAAAAATATAATACCAAGAATACCAAATTGTTCAAAGAAGTTTAATAGATAAAAATCAGAACTTATAACTCCATATTCTCTAAAAAATATTCCATAGTTATGTATTTGTACAAGATCATAATGTCTAAGTTCCATTAAGTATGTCATACCTTTTCCGAATATTATATTTAGAGGATTCTCTGAAAAATAATTAATTAAAGAGTTTAATGGACCTGTATCATGCACCATATGAGATACTGGATCAACAATATTGGATATTAGTAGAAAATATCCATAAATTTGATGTATAAATAAATCCAAAGGACTTGCATCTGCATATTCATCTAGGTGGGATATTCCTAAAATATAATCTAACCTGTCCAGGGCATATAACAAGAAAAATGCGCTTAATATAGCGCCTATTAATATCCATATATATTTTTTTGAGTATACAAAGTATAGAGCAAATATAATTGCCATAATTCCATATGCGGTAATCGAAGTACTCATATACACTCCTATTAGGCTTATAAATGCCCATTTATATTGCTTATAATGAAACATATATATAACCCCAATTACATGTAAAACTCCCAGTAAATGTGGACTTCCTATTAAACCATAAGGCCTATACATTCCAAGCCTGGTTGCATTGGCATTATGTATTTCATATATAACACCTTGCATATAACTTATGAAAAATTCCCTATAGCCTAGCAATGATCCAATTTGCTCAAATATTGTATAAATAACTGCAATTTTTAAAATAAGGATTAAAAAATATTCATATTTAATTTTATTATTATTATTGATAGCAAAATATATCAAAGGAAATAAAAATGTTATTGAAGAATTTTTAAACTCATATAAACCTATTAGAATAAAACTATAACTGGAAACATCATACTCAAGAGACCTTGTAATTATTCCAATTATAAGATGAGTAATAAGATAGACAAGAAAAGATAGATAAAAAAATCTAGCATAGTCAATCTTATAATATTCTTTTTTATCAACAAAATAAAATAATGATAAAACAAAAATAATAGATAAATATAATAATTCAATGAGACCATAAAATGACCCAAGAGCACCTCGCAATAAAGCATTGAAAGACATCATAAATATCAATGCTTGAGTCAATATTCGAAGGTTTAGATTGATAGCAGTCATAAAAATCTTTCTATATATCCATGTTTAATGTATCTATGTCTAATCTATGCTGATCATTTACTGGAAAGAGTAGAACATTACGTAAGCTCTTAGGAATATCATTCATATTTATATCAATAGGAAAATCAGGCCATTTAATTATATTAATATTTTTATTCCTTCCCCATTCGATCCATTTAGTGGCTTCATCCAAACTATTAGCCATACAAGGGAAAACATATGGCGATGTAGTTTGATCAATCATCGATCGCGAGAATAATTCAAGACCTTTATTAAATAAAAATTCATGCCATATATGATAATTATCTATTCTTAGACTACTTATTTTTTTGATATCTAGTACATCACTCATAATTATTTTATAAGAAAAATAATCAATAGATAATCTTTCTTCATTGAAGTTAACAACATGATCATTTTTTGTTCCTTTAGGATGCCGTTGACTTTTCTTGAAACCACGCAATGAATAAAGAATTTCTTTAAAATTTGGAAAAGTTGTCATGCTCTTATTGTTAAATATTATTGTTGGATTATTGGATTTTAATATTGAACCCGACAATACTGGTAGAACTTTACGGAGACTGTTGAACGATAAATCAGCAGATTTACTCAGTATATCTGCTTTTCTATTGCTATCAAGGATATGACAATTATCCTCAACTACTAAGCATCCATAGGTTTCCTTCAAGTGTTGGATTAAGTTCCAGTTTGTTGAAAAACCAAAATAATTTACTATTAATATAACTGAATTAACAGACATATTTTTTTTAAAGTTATTATTACTATCAATATTTAAATCTAGATCGACATCATAATAATCTATATTAATATTACATTTTTTCACCACTTCAACTACTTCTTTACAAATAAATTTAGGTATGAAAATATTTTTAATATTCTTCTGAGCTATTAATGTTTGCAAGCCTGAAAATAATGCTGCACTACCAGAATGATATAAATTTAAATCAGATACTCCTTTGGATGAAATAAACGATTTAATAAGATTCTGATACGAAAATATAGGTTGAATTGTATGCTTTGGATAGGTTTTAATCACAAGTTTAAGGAGAAGCTATTTTATGCTCCATCCGCCATCAATTATAATGTTTTGACCTGTAACATAAGAAGACAAATTTGTAGATAAAAATATTATACTACCCACTATGTCGTCCTCAGTAGCCATCCTTTTGAGTAGTGTCTTTTCACTATATTGCTTTATGAATCTTTTGCTTTGTTTTCTAATTATTCCGCCTGGTGATATACTATTCACTCTTACATGAGGAGCTAGATGAACAGCTAACCATTTGGTCATATAATTTAAGCCAGCTTTTGAAATTGAATATGCGGCTGGATTATGAATACTTGTTTCCTTGTACATATCTAACTTAGGCGCCTCTGATCCATAAATTGATGATATATTGATAATAGAAGATTTCTTATTTTTTTTAAAAGATGTCTCAATCTTTTGAATAAAAAAGAATAATGACGATAAGTTAATATCTATAGCTCTATCCCAAGAGGACTTAGATTGCCTATTGAAAGGTACATTCCATCCTTGTAAATCACTAGTCCCAACCATTGCCACTGCATTGACAAGTACGTCAATATGTTTATAGTTGTTCTTAATAAATTTATGAATATTATCCACATCATTTATTTCCGTTAAATCAACATGCAAAGTATCAATTTTACATTTATATTTCTTTTTTAAAGATTGGCTTATTTTTTTTAATTCAGTTTTATTATTATCTAATATAAGAATATTAGATCCTAGATTACAAAGCGTATCACTAACTTTTTTACCTATGTATCCAGCACCACCAGTGACAATAGAAAATTTATTATTTAGATTAATCTTATTCATTCACTTTATTCTTTTTATATAAAAATTCTGCAATATCAAAATCATTTTGATCATCTATATCTATGCTTCGCGATTTTGGTATTAAGCAGCTCCCGATATTTCCATTGAATATATTATCCGTATTGATTATATATTCCGGAGAACCTGTGTACCCGATCGTTGTAATATTATAGCACTTTTTAGAATCTTGTCTTCTCGTTACATTAGTATGTGACGGTATCATTATTTTCATCAAATTATCGCTATCTTTATACATCATATTGAAGTGAGGCGAATGATTTGTTTCTGTAACTCCTAGTACTAAATCAAAATTATTTTCTATATATAAATTATTGATATTTATTAAATCGATATTTTTTCTAAGTGGTGACGTGCATGGTATAGATGAGAAGGTTGCCAATTTATAACTAAATTTTTGTTCAAAACTACTAATAGCATGTTTCCAGGATAATAATTCTGGCGAGTCATCTAGGGCTAATTCTTTAGGTCTCATAAATGGTATTTCGGCACCAAAAGATTCAGATATTTCTGCAATTTCCTCTGAATCAGTTGATACTATAACATGGTCATATAGTTTGCTTTTCAATGCTATATCTATAGCATATGAAATTAGAGGTTTTCCGTCAAAAAGTTTAATATTTTTGTTCACAAGACCTTTGGAATTTCCTCTAGCAAATATGAAAGCAGTGTTTTTCTTAACATTAATCATATTTAATAGTTTTCAAGCTTGTTATATCTTTTTTCATAGAATTTATAATATTAATTATATTGATAGAATTTATTAAATTATTATTCATATGAGTTTTACCTATATTATTTAAAAAATAATTTAATTCTTTTACATACGAGTCATCCATATCTGATTTAAATCTCATAATTTTATCACCATTTAAGGAGCTAATTATTATTTGATTAGATATTATGTCTAATTTTATAGTACCTTTATCAAATTCAAAAATTGAATATCTTGAAACATGCTTGGTTGTTATATTTTGATGCAATGTAATACAAATCTTTTTATCTTTATATAGGAATATTGATGAGGCAGTATCATCAATAGAGTCCTTATCTCTACTTTCTTTGAAATTAATTGAAGCTAGTGAGTCGGGAAGTCCAAAAAGTGCAGTCATCATGTCAATTTCATGTGAAAGCTCATTAATCACACCTCCACCTAGATCATTACTATGAGATACACTATGTTTATAATTTATGTTTTTTCTCCATGTTTTATAACAAGAACCTACGTACATATGAACATGTTTCAAAATTCCAAGTTTATTTTTCGATAAGATAGAAGTCATTTTCTCAAAAATATCTAAGAACCTTATATTGTATCCAACCATTATATCTAGCATATATTTATTTTTAATATTGATTAGTTTTTTTATGCCTTTACAATTTGAAGATAATGGTTTTTCTATAAATAAATTAAATTTATTTTTGGCTAGTATAATTGAATCATCTATATGCATAGTTGCAGGTGAACATATAAAAGCTGCTGAATTTCGAGAATCTGCATAAATAGACTTAAGATCCTCTGTTATTAATGATATATATTTTTTAAAAGCAGGGTTTATTTTACTACTGGATCTTTTTACAAGAATAATTTTACTATTCGGTTTTAATCGATAGAGATTTTTTACATGCCTTAGCGCAATGTTCCCACTCCCAACTATTACATAATCAGCTAAAATTTTATTTTTGGGCATTCTTATAATCTTCATGTGAACCAATATCTATCCAATTTTCATGTAATGGATAAATAGAGACGTTTTTATCTGACACATATTGATTTAACAGCGATGTCATATCTATTTTTTCGTTAGGAATCATGCCTTTAATTATTATAGGGTTAATAACATAAATACCTGCATTAACAAGGTAGCTTTTAAGAGGCTTTTCGATAATATTTGTTACTATAGTACCTTTTATATCAATAGTTCCATAAGGAACAGCTACATTATAATTTGCTGCACACATAGTAATATCCTTACCTGTATTTAGATGAAATTCTAATAGCTGACTTAGATTTACATTGGTTAATACATCTCCGTTGATTAATATAATTGGTTCAGTAACTTTATCATGCTCTAGTAATGACAAAGCACCTGCAGTTCCTAGTGGCCTGTCTTCTTTCAGATAAGATATATTTACACCAAAATCCTTTCCATTATTAAAATAATCAATCAATTGATCACCTTTATAATTAATTGAGATAAAGATATTTCTAAAACCATATTTTTTATTATTATCAATAATTCTATGGATGATGGGTTTTTTATTGATTGGCAATAGAGGCTTAGGAATGGAGGATGTTAATGGCATTAATCTCTGGCCTCTCCCTCCAGCCATTATCACAACGATATTATTATGAGCATCATGGGTTTGATCGCTGATTGTACAAATGGAAATTATCTTAGAATCTATGTTGATAAGAGGTATTGGGAGTTTATATTTATTAAGCTGAGCCTCTAGATTTTCTTTATTATCTTCATAGATATAGATTGGCTTATCATTCATTATATCTTTACATAACAAATTTAAATCATTGCTCTTTATAAGAGAACGCCTAATATCACCATCTGTAATAGTGCCAATAAATAGATTTTTATCATCTACGATTAATATAAGTTTGATCTTAACATTATCTAATAATTTTATGGCATCTAAAATATTTGAATTTGAAGAGATAATATTACTATCTGGATTATTATAATTAATCATGAGTCTAAACGAGGATAATTATTTTTAATATGCTGAAATATAATAGGAAACGATTTTCTTGATTCGGTCTCACTAGAGACTATATAATTATATTTATATTTATCATAAAGTTTTTTATTAATAGGATAGTTGTGCAATAGATTTTCATTTTTATGAAGATTAATAAACGGTCTTTCTAAATATGTAGATAATAATTTTGACATTTTATAGTCATATCCTCTATTCATTTCTGATGAGACAAAGAATGTGATTGGTTTGTAGTATATTATTGCATAACTAATAGCAGTGCTGTAATGTAAAAGCACATGACTGGAATGCTTAATTAAAGTTGAAGTTTTTAGCTTCACGACCTCTCTATTTCCAAACACGCTTTTATCGTAGTCACTATTTGGATGACCCGCAATAACCACTTTAATTTTATAAGATTTTTCAAATCTATCGAAAAAATTATTTAGTTCACTATAGTACTTGTTAACATCTACTTTTTTTAGGCCTTCAATATCAACATCTATATTATAAGGCAAGTTAATGTCTATAAAGACTGCATAGTCGTCATTGATTATGGAGTTGTCATCGCTTATCATAGCTTGTTCATAATCACATAAATTAATCGGATACATTACTTTTCCACTATTATATTGTCTACACATATCACCGGCGAAAAAACAAATATCATATTTTTTTATCAAGCCAAGTTTTATATGTAGTTTCGTAACAATTCTTTTCATCAATCTTATGAGTGAAGTAAATATATTTTTATGTATGCCTAAATATTTTATCAATTTCATATAGTTATTACCTTGTCTAAGAATATTCGGAGACTCTCCCCATAGAAAAAAAACTGTGAATATATTATATTTTGCTAATAGTCTATATATTTTTAATGCTTCATAATATCTTGGTATAGTTATAATAAAGCAGGCATTCATTGCATATGCTTGTTTTAAGCTTCCCTCTAATGATCGTATACTGTTAAACTCTTTAATCTTGATATTATCTATATCTATATTTGAAGATTCACTATGATGGATTATCTCTGAAACATCCCAAAATTCTATACTCACATTATTCTCTAGAAAATCATCTATGAACCAATCTCTTTTTAACTTTTCAGATAATTTCATCTGACTCAAATATATTATTTTTGCCATTATTTTTTATTCAGAATATTATCAATAATTTTTTGTGAACCATCAGGTAGTTTTTTATATCCAGGCTCTATATCAAACTCATAATCTTCCCAAACAGATTTTTTTAAGCACCAATGTCCATTTTTGTATTGCCAGATGTTGCTAGAGCGGAATTTCTCAATACATTGCCAGAATATTTCCTCATTTATATTTAAATAATCTAAAAACTCCTTATACCATTTAACAGGAAATTCACCATCAAATTGTTTTACTAATACCGAAGCCTCTTTACGATCAATATGACCATCTCTTATTTCATGAGAACAATCTGCTGTGGCCCTTCCAATTCCAAACTTAATAAATGCCAAGTAGAAATGAAATCCATCAAATTGATCATCTAAACTAGCATATTTAGAATATGTTCCCTCAGATCTTCCACTTGGGTTAGCTTCAAAGTCAACATATTTAGATGCATAATAATAATTTTCTTGTGGAATCCAGTGTTTGTAATATGAAAACCATCTAAATATTATTCCTTTATTATTCATTTCATTTGTGTCTGGTAAATTATAAAATTGTAAGTCACTAGAATTGAAATCTTTAGATGAAAAATAATCAGTCTCATCCAGACCATACTTAATCAAATTATCAATGGTAGCACCCTTAAGATATTGTTCACTCCATAACTCATAGGGCATTCCAGAAAGATTGAAAACTTTTGGATCTCCTGAGTATTCAGCTTCTCCATTTTCTCCAAAAAATACCAGCTTTATATCAAATGCTTTGGCAATATGAAAGGCATAGCAAACTTGACCATATGTAAATGGTTGCCATGGATCACCAACTGCTTCTAATGATATTCTTGCTAACTTTCGATGTAATATACCATTTGGTGATGCCATCAAATTATTAAAACCACCGATTTTTATGAAATTTCTAAAATTCTTATAACCGATTGCGGTATACTCAAATGGAGCCCATGTTACAGTTAATGGGTTCATATTATATTTATATTTTAGTTCATGTGCTACTCTTGAGCTATCTTTTCCTCCACTAGAGGGAACAATTACATCATACTTTCCATTTGATTTTCTATATTCATTACATAGCTCTTTTAGCTCTTGTTCTCTTTTATCCCAATCTATTGAATTTTTAATATTTGTATAACCGCAGGCGCTACATATACTTTTTTTATCAAATTGAATTCTAGGTCTTTGATTTGAAACAACACAATTCTGGCAGAACTTGATATCCTTCGGTAGTTTCAAGAGTTGATTATCTAATTTTTTTTTACTTATCATTACAACTTTTGAAGAAGATATTCATTAAACACTAGATATTTCAATCCAGACTTACTTAATACATCTATGGCATCGTCCATATCACTTACAATCGGTTTCCCATGAAGATTAAAGCTGGTGTTTAAAAGTGCTCCAATATTAGTTAACTTTGAAAATTCATTAATTAAGTCATAGTAGTCAGGGTTTTGATCCTCTGTTAATATTTGCGGCCTAATACTTTCATCATAGGGATGTGTTCCAGCTTTTATATCAGATAAATTATCCTTTTTTGTATCCATAGCTATAGACATAAATCTAGACTCAAATCCTTTAGGGTTATGGAGATATTTATTTGAAAAACTATCAAGAATTGTTGCAGCAAATGGCATCCAAAAATCTCTACCTTTAACAAGTTCGTTTATATACTGAATTATTTTTGGATTTGATGGATTTGCTAATAGACTTCTATTGCCTAACGCACGAGCTCCAAATTCCATTCTTCCAGAAACTCTAGCGATTACCTCATTTTCTGATAATAGCTTTGCAATTTCTTTATTATTAGTTTTTTTAATTATATAATTTTTTGATAGATTATTTTTTGAAACATAATTTTTAAAACTTTGATTAGTAATTTCAGTTCCCAGGTATAAGTTTTTTAGGGGTTTATTCGTTATACCGTTTTGATTATTAGCATAATAACAAGCACCGATACTCTGTGATTCATCTGATGAAGAACCTGCAACAAAAAAATTATCTACAAATGGAAGATCGCCAATGACCTTGTTAGCCTTAACATTCATAGCAACACCACCACTAAATACAAAATTAGCACAATCAAGTTTCTTATATGCCCTAGTAAAAAGTTCAATTAATATTTTTTCAGTATATCTTTGAACGCCTCCGGCAATATTATCAAATCTATGATATTTAAATTTCTCCTGTAAATAATCAAAGAGATTATTGGGTCTATTTTTATGCACAATATTCAAACCATCAAATTCAAGAAGATCATCAAGATCTTTTTCAACCTCTTTGGCATAGTGTTCTTTAGAATATGGCGCTAATCCCATAACTTTATATTCATGCTCTAATGGTTTCATTCTAAGGTATAGTGTGACCATTCTGTATAATCTAGCTATTTCACATTGTCTACTTTTTGAAATTAATTCAAATTTATCTTTATTAATCATCCATACAGTTTGATTACATTGATCTCCATATGCATCAACGGTAATCCCAATAGTTTTATCTTTTTTGTTTTGATTTGCATAATAACCATACATTATATGACAAGTATGATGATCATAGAATTTAATCTTTGATTTATCAATATCCATAATTTTAGAAACAGCATCAATAGTTATACTTGTAATTTTTTCCTGTCTTTCCTCAACAGGTAGATCATAATAACTGTCAGGTATCTTGTATAAGATATTTTCTTGGGGATATTTTTTTTCAAATATATCTTTAATATAATGCTTTGGATATTCTTTCCCTGACAATTTTGGTTTCCAATAACAATTCATCATATCGAGATGATCATTAACGCTGAAGACTGTATCAATCGGGTATTTAAAATGATTAATATCAGTTCTTTCTATTGTAGACATTGCAACAATATCTATATTATCATTTGATAGCTGATATTCGTCTAGCAGATATTTTACAGCTTTAACAGGAAAACCTTTTTCATTTTTCCTTTTAGTTAACCTTTCTTCTTGAATTGCACAAACAATTTCACCATTAATTGACAAACATGCTGAGGAGTTATGATCATCATATATCCCAATTACAATCATGAATTAGCTAACTCCATAAGAATATTTTTTTAATAAAACTATCATAATTTGGCAAATTCTTCAAGAAGACTCAAACCTGTTTGTCCACTCTTTTCAGGATGGAACTGAAAGCCATAACTATTATTTTTTTTTATTATCGCTGGTATTAATATATCATTATATCTACAAAATGATATTACGTTTTCATTTGATTTACATTCAGCAATAAACGAATGAACAAAATAAACAGATTTATTAGTTTTAAAATTATTATTAGTTTTATGTATTAGTTTATTCCATCCAATGTGAGGGATTTTATGTTTTATCCCAGAAAGTGATGTATTGGGTAGTTTTATAATATTGCCTTTGATAATACCTAGGCCATCAAATATACCAAACTCATAACTTCTCTCTAACATCATTTGCATCCCAAGACAAATACCTAAAAAAGGTTTATCCAGTCTGATATGATTGATTATTGGTTCTACTAATTTTTTTTCATTCAATGATTTAATACCACTAGAAAAAGCACCAACACCAGGAAGTATCAAGTGAGTTACTCTCTTAATATCATTGTGATTTGTTACAACTTTAACTTTCATATCTAAGCATTCACATGCATTTATAACATTTAAAATATTTGATGCACCATAATCTAGAATACCAATCATGGGTAGATATTTACTCATTTCTCATACTGATCATATTATCGTTCGAATATGTTTTGATTTCATTGATTGATATTTTTTTAAAATGAAGGATATCAGCAATAGCAACCGCATCTGCCTTTCCATTCTTGACCACATCGATAATATGTTCACATTTACCAGCACCTCCACTAGCTATAACAGGTATATTTACACTCTGTGAAACACTATTGATCAATTTTGTATCAAAACCCTTGTTAGTGCCTTCTTTATCAATAGACGTCAATAGAATTTCACCCGCATGGAGTTTTTCTCCCTCTTTAGCCCATTCGATAACATCAATGCCGGTATTCGTCCTTCCATTTTCAATAAAAACATTCCATGAGTCATCAATAATTTTTGCTTCAATTGACAGCACCATACACTGCGATCCAAATTTTTTAGAGATATCTGATATCAATTGTGGATTTTTAACAGCAGCTGTACCAATGGCAACCTTATCAGCTCCGTTTCTGAGAAGTTTCTCAACATCATCAATATTTCTTATACCACCTCCAACTGTAATAGGTATATATACGTCCTTTGTAGTACTCTTCACTATATCTGTTAAATTATTTCTACCATATAGACTCGCTACGGAATCCATATATATAATTTCATCAATACCATCTTGATAGTATCTTATTGCATAGGCATTAGGATCACCTACTATTTTAAGACCTTCTAAATGAACTCCTTTGATTAAATTAGAACCCTTAATATCTAGTCTGGCTATTAATCTTACATTAGAGTTTTGATGATTTTTAGTCATAATTATTTACCTATCAACAAAAATTTTATTAAGTAAATTTTTTTTATTAATATTAAGTAATCTATCAATAATTTTCTCTATTGGTTTGCTGCTTTGATATTTTGGTTTAAATTTAACTCTAGTAAAGTTAAATTTTAAACCTAGATTAATTTTTGCAATGATATCATCAACTTCATAATTTGATGAGAAAATACATTTAGATAAAGGCCTACCATCTTGTCTAGCACCTATATTAACTGAAGCTGTATTCAAAGAGGGTGATTCAATTATACCTGATGAAGAATTTCCAATTACTAACTTTGCATTCCTAATCATATTGGTATACAACTCTCTTCCTGATGATTCTATAAATGTTGATTTTTTTTTATTTCTCTTGATAAAGTCATTAATTTTATTAGATATAATAGATGAGTTTGTATCAGAGTTAGTTCCTGTAAAAATAAAAGCATAATTTTTAAATGATTCTAAAGATAGTAGGATATTATTGACAAGTTTCTCGTTATTATCATTTATTGTCTCAGGATGTATTGTAATAATAAAATAGTTTTTATAATTCTTTATATTGAACTTATTTAAAATATATGATTTATCACATTTTTTAATACTTTTATTACCATAAACAGCCAAAGAGCCGATATTAATTATTGATTTTCTATCTTCACCCATTGATAATAATCTTGTCTTAAATTCATTCGCAGCCACAAAATGCAAATTGGCTAGCTTACTTATAGAATGTCTTATTCCATCGTCTATTACTCCTGAAGTAATTTCACCTCCATGAATATGTGCAAGCGGTATTTGTAATACATGTGTAGCAATGGCAACTGGAAATATATCATATCTATCACCCAGAATAATTACCATATCTGGATTAAGCTGCGTTAAAGCTGATGACATACCATTTAATTCAGTCGCCATCGCCCTAATCAGTGATTTTTTAGAAGATGTCTTTTGATCGGATGAAACCTTTTTGTTAATGATGAAGTTATCATTTTCGATTTCTTTATAGGTATAACCATAATTCTTTAATAAATGCATTCCGGTGACAATAATCTGTAAATCAAGATCTCCATTTTTTTTTATTGCAGATATTAGTGGGAAGAGATGATTATAGTCTGCTCTACTTGACGAGACTATACATATTTTATTTTTATAGATCATAATAAAAACTACTTGGTATACTAATAGTTCTCTGCCATAGATCTATAGTATTATCTAAGTTAGATGATTGATCTTTTTTGTACATTGGTAGCAAATGTTGTGGTGTCCAGAGTTCTCGTACAAAGATATTTTTTTTCCCTAACTCTTTTATTAATTTAATCTTAAGATGTTTATATTCGGGTTTCAGAATTAGGCTATTGAGCCAATAATTAGACTTACCATTAGTGTTTTTTATTATATTAGCAATATCATTGTCTTTTAATAGGTTTTGATACATAAAATGCAGTTTTCTTTTATTTTTAATAAATTTATTTAATAAGTTAAGCTGTGATATACCTAAAGATGCATTTAAATTCGTCATTTTATAATTATAACCAATATCGTCATGTGCAATTTTCCAGGAATGCTTTACTCTTGCTGTAGAAGATAAATGTAATAGCTTTTTATAATCAGATTTATATTTACAAATAATTGCGCCGCCCATCCCTGTTGTAACTATTTTATTTCCATTAAAACTAATTATGCCAAATCTTCCAAATGTCCCAACATGTTTATTATTATAAGTGGAACCAAGAGCACCTGCGGCATCCTCAACTAATTCGATAGAGTATTTTTTACATATATTCATTATACTAGCGATATTTGCTGGATATCCAAACGCATGAACAATAATTAAACATTTAATCTCTTTTTGAGTTTTTATGTTATAACATTTCTTATTTTTTATATATGAAATATTTTTTAAATATTTATCAAGTTTTAATGGATCAATATTTACATTTTCATTTTCTATATCAATAAAATGTGGAATTCCATTATTGTATTTTATAGAATTCGTTGTTGCAACAAATGTCATTGAAGGAAGTAGCACCTCCTTATCGCTTATCCCGATAGAACCCAATGATAGATGTAATGAAGCTGTCCCTGAACTAGTCAGTATTATATTATCTTTACCAATAGTTTTGCTTAGTTTTTTTTTGAATTCGTCAATATATTGTCCTGATGATGAGACATAAGATGATCTTACACATTTCGTCAAATAACTAATTGATGTTTCATTTAAGTATGGCTCATGAACCATATGTTTTCTCCCATATGGTTTCAGTAAAGTTGCAATATTATTAACTAAATAATTTATTTGCTTCATTAGATGTTGTATATATTAGTTTTATAATTTTTATTATTTTGAGTTTCATTAAACCACTCTATTGTTTTTAGTAGTCCTCGCTTGAGACCTGCCTTACCTTTATAATCTGGTTCCCAGTTTAATATTCTTTTTGCTTTAGTAATATTTGCTCTTAATCTATCAACCTCACCATCTTTTGGTCGGATTCTATATTTATCAGATTTTATAGTGATATCAACTTTCATGATCTTGCCAATTATTGAAACTAAATCTTTGATAGATATTTCATAACCAGACCCAATATTGATCACTTGGCCAATACTTTTTTTCTTAGATGCAATTGACAAAAATCCTGACACTGTATCATCAATAAAACAAAAGTCTCTTGTTGGACAAATCGAGCCTAGCTTAATATTATTCTTCTGAGATAATAATTGTGTGATAATGGTTGGTATAATTGCCCTTAATGATTGTCTTGGTCCATATGTATTAAAAGGTCTTATTGTGGATACAGGTAATCCAAATGAGCTATAGTATGAATAAGCTAGTTGATCAGCACCAATCTTAGTAGCAGAATATGGTGATCTCGCTATACTTTTTGAATTTTCAGATATTGAAATCGTTTCTGACTCACCATATACCTCACTAGTTGATGTATGAACTATATTATCGATGTTTGAATTAAGTGCAGCTTCTAAGATATTTAATGTTCCTTCTATATTTGTAGAAACATATGAGTATGGTGACTTATATGAATATGGTATAGCTATTAAAGAGGCTAAATGAAATATGATATCAACGCCTTTACATGAATTTTCAACAAATTTTTTATCTCTGATATCACCTGATACTACTTCAATTTCCTTCAATACTTTATTGTCAAAGGTATCTAGCCAACCCCAATTATTGAAAGAGTTATACATGGTCATCGCTCGTACATCACAACCAAGACTTATTAGTTTCTCAACTAAATGAGACCCAATAAATCCATCTGAACCTGTTACGAGGATTTTTTTATTTTTTAAAATATTCATATGTTTGATCCATTCTAGTTTTTAATTTCATAAATATTATTTTTAGTTAATCTGAAAACATTATCGCAATATTTCAGAGATGATATTCTATGTGTTATGAGTACAATAGTAATATCAGGTGAAAATGCTTTAATATTTTTAATAATTTTAGTTTCAAGCTCCTCGTTGAAAGAACTTGTTGTTTCATCGAGTATCAATATTTCTGGATTTCTATAGAGTGCCCTTGCTAGTAATATCCTCTGCTTTTGACCTCCACTGATATTCATGCCACGTTCTGATAAAATTGACTCATATTTATTGTCTAGTGATCTAATGAAATCATCTAATTCTACTATGCTAATTATATCTGTAAGCTTTTTGTAATCTATGTCTTTTTTGAGAATACCAAAAGCAATATTATTTTCTAAAGACATATTTGTTAGAGACATATCTTGAGATACATAACCTATTTTTTTTCTCAAATTGATAAGACTATCATTATCAAGTATATTTTCATCTATAAGTATCTTACCTTCGAATTTTGTATGAAAGCCTAAAATAATATCAATTAATGTTGTCTTGCCTAAACCACTTTCTCCTACTATTGCAATAGTTTTAGATTTTTGAATATCTAGATTTATACCCGATAAAACTTTTTTCCCATCATATGAAAAAGTAATATTATCTAGCCTTATACTACTTTCAAAATTAATATCATCAGAAGTGACTTTTTTAGCTATATGTAAAGAATAAATTTTTTTAATAATATCAACTACTGGGGAATTGAATTTATACATTGAGAAGTTTTGATATATTTGCTGCAATAATGGTAATGCTCTATAAGCTGCAATTATAAAAACACCTATTATTGGAGACTGTGCTATTAGATTATAGTCTTGTGATAAGAAGTACACTAGAGTCACAAATATACCTCCAAATGCTACTACTTCTAAAATATATCTTGGCAATACAGACAATAGAGTGCTCTTTGCAGTTAAATCAGCAAACTGTTTTGCTGGATTAGTGAATAGTTTCAGATAAGAATTCTCTGCAGAATAAAATTTAATATTCTTTATATCTGTGAACGCATCATTTACATATTTGTATTTATCTTTATTCATAAGAACCTTATTTTCTCCATAATTTAATAGGGTTTTTTTAACTTTGGAGTAAACTATTATATAAATTAATGTTAAAACTAATATTGAGCCAATAAATATTTGATAGTTGATATATAAAAGAAATATCGAGACAGACAATACTACTATACATTTTGATATAAATTGCAGTGAAGGTAGAATTACTAGATCACATATAATACCAGTTTCATGTAAAATGTTTTTACTGATGTATGACGAGGAATTTTTTATATAAAACTCATATGGTTGGAAAAGGTATTTTTCCAACAAAATCATTGAAATTTTATGTTGTTGTGTCGCCGTAAATGAAACAGTTTTCCATAATGTATAGGCTGTAATAATATTGCTTAAAGTAAACAGAATTATGACTAGTGAACCCATGAGAACAGTTGCATCGGCAATGCTCAATGAATAGAGATTAACTATGCTTGTATAAAATGTGTTATTTAATAAAATTTCAGGTTTAGTCAACAGAGCTATAAATGGAGCAACTGATGCTATACCCAGAACCTCAATCAGACCAGACATTACAAAGAGCGATAGCAAAAAGAAAAGATCTAGTTTGTCTTTCCTATCAAATATATCTAGGAGGTTGATCATTGGTAGTGAGTATATAGTACTATGGCAGTTTATTATCTTTCTTGTTTTCTATACAAAATAATTAATAAATTTATGAAAGCTATTAATGTTCCAAAAAATAGACCTAAGACCAGAATCAATGATCTTCTAGGAGCATATTTCTTTTTAGGGGTTAATGATAATTGATCAATTTCTGCAACCTTAACATCATTATAAGATACTTTCACTAGAGATGTCGTATACAACTCCTCTTCTAAATATCGCAAATTAGGAATAAAAGGGTCATCGGAAATTCTATTTTCAAGACTTGATATTTTAGACTTTAATGCTTTGCTACCAAAGAGATATAGGGGCATTTCTGTTACTTGAGTTGGACCAGTTTCTCCTCCATGATCCATGAAAATTGATTGATTGGTTAAGTTTACATCTGATGGTTCTATGATATTTAGGTTTTCTGCAACTATTAAGGCTTCCTGTAATTGAATGATTTTGTCTATTTTTGTTTGTTTAGCTAATTTTCTCTTGCTATCTATAGCAGACTTAATTTTTCTACCATAATTATTAATCGATGCATTAACACCATCAACTATGCTGATAGAGGTCTCTCGTTCAACCATTCCTATAAAGCCATTTAACCATTTTGCAGCTAATTCTGGATCAGTATGAACATATGTAACTGTTAAAAAATCTTCCTGTCTTATATCTCTTGAAACAAATTTAGATTCAACTCTAAATCTAAGATTATCATGAAACTTTTCTTGGAAAGCTTCTTCTTTAGTTTGATCTGGGAAATAATCATATAAACTATTCTCATAAAAATATTTTCTCTGATATTTTCTAGATTGAGCATTTTTCATAAAAGCAAAGTAAATAAATTTTTGCTCAAGAATTAATTGACTATCTTTTGCAATCTGTGTTGCAAAATAATTTAAAGGTTGCACGTACTTCTCTTGTGGTGGAACGAGATGTATTTCCGCTTTATATGTATTTGGTATAGAAAAAGCATATATAGCAAAAACAGCAAGTATACCCCCTATTATTGATAATAATCTTCTTTTATTCTCATAATAACCTTGGATTATATTAGAAAGATTTAGATGGTCATTTGTCATGAATCTTTATCTCCGAAGTATCAATTTTTTTCATGTCTTCCTCTAGTTGTGCAATTTCTTTTTTAATTATATCATAATCATTCAATTTTCTTTTAAAAAACTTGATAGTCAAAACAGCTTTTTCATTAATACCAGCTGGCGTCAAATAATATGTGTATGCTAGCTTATTCTTATTATTTTTAAAGTTCTGCACTTTTACTGCACCTTTCTTAATGAGAGCATTCAGTATGAAATTAATTTTCCCTAAACTCACTCCCATCATCTTAGCTAACTCTCTTTGACTAACATCTTGTTTCTTAGCAAGATGTCGTAAAAGCTCGAGATCTTCATATTTATATTCTTCTTTAGTCATCTTATCTGTCATTATTGGGTATATTTATAAAACATTAAAATTTTCAGATTTCCAAACTGAGATATATTTTTTTTTATCAATAGTAGATAGATTGTTAATATCAGATAAATTATAAGTTGGGTTCGGTAAATTATATGGCTCTTTTGATAAATTCATCGGCCTCCATTTGTCACCTAATCTAAAATAATCTCCTAAAATCCTTCTTTTATTAACTTCTAGGCCAGGGTAATTTGTGATACCTATGAATTTATAATTATATTTTTTTATATTTTTTAAACATTTGATGATGTCTTCATCATCTAAGTGAACTAACAAATCTCTTATAATGATAAAATCTGAATCAGGAAGTTCGTCATCAATTAAACTTTTTACAAAAAAATTAACGCTCTTATTTTTATATTTATTATTATTAGCCTCAATTAAATCTGGAACAATATCACATCCTATATAATTTATATTCCCTAAGTTTACTGTTGACATCCATTTCCAATCTCCACATGGAATATCTAGAATGCTTTTAATATTATTAGTTTTAATAAAACTTATTAATTCGTTTATTAAAATACTAGTAGATTGTTCATTTGATCCACCACCAGAAAGAGATCCTCCTTCGGCGCCTCTCCAGTATTTTGATTTATAAATATATGAAAACTTTTCTTGTTTATTCATGAAACAGATTCGTATAAATCTATAGTAATCAATAATTAGATTAAATAAACTTTTGAATTTTCTACTTATGTTCATATGATGATCACTATTCCCATCTAACTCGAAAAATTTTATGTATAAATAAATAACCAATAATTCTGGAAATATCTATAATAGCTCCGACAAATGGTAGTATGATCAATAATTTAAGTTCTTTAAATATATTAGAAGAAGATCTATACAAGGGCAGCATATATCCTCTTATTAAAAAATACAAAAGAATAATAATTGAGCCATAACCATAATTAAAGCTTACAATAGCAAGTAAAAGTGAAAAAATATAAATATATGGTTTCAGATGGTTTTTAACACGCCAGGCATTTTCGGAATATTTTGATATTTTTAAAATACCTCCTAATACTGAATTACTATAATTCGTTCCAAAGTATCTTAGAGTTATGTCTGTGTTTATTAGTCTTTTAGCATCAATCGACTCAATTTTGTTGATAAAATCAATATCATAGCTTGCGCGTGCATCGGACAATAAATAATTTAAATCCTCGATGATAGTTTTTTTTAGTAATGAGCCTGTAAAACATGGTGTATAAGACATAAAACCCATTGTATGTGAGATAAAACCTTTGTCGATTAACTCTTTTCCATCTGTAAAAACTCGAGGAGATATAATATCAATATCTTTTTCTATTAGTAATTTTAGATGACTCTCTAGCCAGTTCCTTGGTATATCAAGACCACAATCTATATAAGCAATTAAGCTACATGATGATTTATTAATTCCAAGATTAATCGAGCTACTTGGCGTCATCTTACCTGAATAGATAATATTAATATTCACATTTTTATTGTCATTGATAAAATCTTGAATAATTAATGTCGATTCATCAGTTGATCCAGAATCAACCATTATAATTTCATATGGCACTTGTGTTTGATTAGATAAAGATTCTAGTGTTTTCTTTAAAGTTAAAGATTCGTTATAGTAAGGTACTATGACTGATATATTCATTTAATATAATTATTTTTTATCAATGTATTTTTTAGAATATTTTTTTTAGATATTCTGCCAACATACTCATAAAAAAATTTCGGTGATATTCCTATACCAGGTCTCTTTGAACCTAGATTTTTACTAGTAAATAATTCTCCTCTCTTAATATCTCTAATTGACACTAGACTCTTTTTAGCAATCTTGATATTTTTCTTTTCGGACTTTGTGATGAATTTCATTTTAGAACCTAACAAGATTTCAGTTTCTCTAATATTATCTACATATTTTTTGAATTGTCTGAAATCTAAAGAGCTCTTATGGTCAGGGCCTTCCATTTTTTTATCTAGTGTCACATGAACTTCTACTTCTCTTATGCATAAAGAAGCACAAATTACAGGTGTCAATTCATGACACGAATGATCAGAGTAGCCAATATCTATCTTATATCTCTCAAAATAAGTCTTCAATACATTTAAATTTAACTCCTGTTTGGGTGCTGGATATTCAGATGTACAATGCATTAAAACTACTTTTGATTTCAAATAATTATAATTTTTTTTGTAAAATAATTTATCTTTTTTAAGGCTAAATGTTCTTTTATAATTTCTATTTCCATAGGCCAATGCTGATAATGCTAGGTCAACATCTTGAATTGATGACATGCCACTTGATAATATAACATTGATATTTAATCTACCAATCTCAATTAATAATGGAATATTATCTATATCTGTTGACGAGACTTTGATCCTTTCTAGTTTTAAATCAGTCACGAGAAATTTCAAGCTTTTAAAATCAAATGGTGTCGATATAAATTTAATATTAATTTTTTTTGCAAACTCTCTAAGTTTTTTGTATTCCTTATCTTCTAACCTGTATCTTTGTAGCATCTGAAAATGCGTTTCTGATTTTGATGTTGTTCTTATCTGATATTTAGCTTTTTTCGTTGACTCTAACGCCATCTCTTCAGGATTAAAATTTTGGAATTTTACTGCGTCAGCTCCATTTTTTTTTGCTTCCTTTATCATTTTCTTGGCAATCATGTATGAACCATTATGATTCACACCTATTTCAGCAATTATATTAACTTTTTTCATTTTCTATTTAGGCAGGCTACCGCACGCATTTATGCGTTCATCTATTGAACAGTCTATATTATTATTGTAAAAAATCAAAGAAATATTAGTATGCTAATTGAATATTAGAAGAAGATATTTTTACTATTCTTTCATTATTAAGTATATTTATCAGTATTTTAGAGCGATTGCATGATGTTTTTTCTAGGAATATTGCATGAAGTTTATTATGTGGCCCATTGATAATTTGAACCTTATCATGCTTTTTGAAGTTATTCTCACCATCAGTCATAGAATGGACTCTTGCTTTTAGCTCCAATATTATATCATCGCTTACTATTTGAGGCTGATAATTGAGATAGTCTGTTAATAACTGGGATATACCTATTGTGTTATTCACTTTAGTAATACTATGTAAACTATTGGATTTTATAAATAAATAACCCTTAAATAGTATCTCATTGTGAACTACCCATGAATTTTTTTTATATTTCATGCACCTGTATAATGGCATGTAAGTAACAAATCCCTGATTTTCAATATTAATCTTAGCTCTTTTCTCTTGATTTGGCTTAGTTTTTGCAATTACCCACATGTGTTCGACCCCTGAACACATTATATTCAATAAATGTCACTAAATACAAGGATTATTTGTTATTTGCCTCTTCCAATTGCAAAATAATCAATATTAGCCTGCCTCATAACATCAGGATCATAGATGTTTCTTCCGTCAAAAATTGCTGTTTTAATCATATGTTTTGAGAATAAATCAGTATTTAAAGACCAGAACTCTTTCCATTCTGTGCAAATAACTAATGCATCAGCTTTAGTGATGGCTGATATAGCAGATTTAACCTCAGAATATTTCTTATCAGGATCATTAATTTTCCCATTAAGAGTTGCTATGGGATCATATGCTCTAATTATAGCTCCTTTGCTAAGCAAGAAATTAATTGTCGATATACTAGCAGCAAATCTGGTATCATCTGTATTTGGTTTGAATGCCAATCCCCATATAGCTATAGTTTTATTACGGAGCTTGCCTTTGAAATATTTGTGTACTTTCTTAGACAGCACAATTTTTTGATTGTTATTGATTCTATCTACTGCTTTTAATAAATAAGGTGTATATGAATGACTTTCAGCGGAATAAATTAGAGCATTAATATCCTTTGGAAAGCATGAGCCTCCATAACCACAACCTGGATAGAGAAATTCATACCCTATTCTTTTATCAGCACCCATTCCTTTTCTAACATTTTCAATATCGACTCCCAAATTATCTGCAATATTTGCAAGTTCATTTATGAAGCTAATTTTAGTTGCTAACATTGCGTTTGATGCATACTTGGTTAGCTCTGCAGATTTGACATCCATAAACTGAATTTTATTAAATTTTCTATCTAGAGATAAATATATATTTTTAAATAGTGGCATGAGAGAATTATCATTTATGCCAATAATAATCCTATCAGGCTTCATGAAATCATCAACAGCTGAACCTTCTTTGAGAAATTCAGGATTAGAGACAACTGAGAAAGGAATAGATTTTTTAGCTGATGGAAGATGTTTAATTATAGATTTTCTAATAAATTCTGATGTGCCAACAGGTACGGTTGATTTTTGAACCAAAATAGCGTTGGGTCTAAGATATTTAGCAATATCTATACATACACTTTCAATTGAGGATAGATTTGCTTGACCATTTTGTTTTTGTGGAGTATCGACAGCAATAAATATAATATCAGAGAAATCAGTAGCTTTTTTTACTGAGGTTGTAAAGTTTAACCTTTTTTGTTTTAAATTATTTTTAACAATTCTTTCAAGATTATTTTCATATATCGGTATGATTCCCTTTGCTAATTTATTAATTTTTTTCTTATCATTGTCAAGGCATATAACATTATGCCCTATTTCCGCGAAACATGCTGATGTAACAAGTCCAACATATCCACCGCCAATAATTGTAATATTCATATTTAAATATTTCTCCGATTATTAGTTATCATACCTGATAAAATTATAAATAAAAGTGTCATAAATAATGTAGAAAGTTGATGTGACAATATACTATGAGTTAACATATATAGCATATATCCTATCGATGATGTAATTCCGAATAAAGACAAAAACTTAGAGTTGGTGTTATTAGAAGACATATAATAGTTCCAATAAAAAAAATATATATGTATCATTAGATAAAACATCAAAATTATAAAACCAAATATACCTGTTTTTGCAAATATATCTAAATACTGATTATGCGCATGGTTTTGTCCATCTGTGAGTTTATTTGATGATGGTCTAATAGGTTGTACATTATTTAGATTAATTTGTTCGCTCAATGATTCATTGAAATTATCTAACCCAATACCTGTTAATGGATTATCCTTTATCATAAATATTGATGCTTTCCAAATATTTACTCTAGGTACAATGCTATCTTTATGTTGCCAATAATATGAACTATCTTCCACAAGATAGTTATATGTTGAAACCTGTGCATTTGTAAATCTATCAACTAATTGAGGGTTAATAAAAATGATGCTTATAGGTAATAATAAGATATAAAGAATTAATTTTTTAGTGAAAAATAATGTTTCTCTAAAAGGTTTAGTGAAAAGAAGTAATATAAATAAAATCAAGAATATTACAGATCCACGTGACCCCGTACTTGCCCAGGCAAAGAAAGCACTAGCTGATGCAATTATGGGAAATAAAATAATAGATTTCTTATATACTGATATAGTCAAGAATGATATGAAACAAAATACTAATGAGATATTACCAAAAATTACTGCAGAACTTGTAAAACCTTTAACTCTAGTTTCCCCTTCTATATATAAAAAGTATAAAGATAAGATACCGATCAAAATAGATGCTATATTTATTGTTGTTATAAACTGATTAAACGATATATTAATATTACGTATTGTTAGATAGACTGGTATAACTAAGATGAATCTCAAATAGTTATCAATTTCAGCAAAACTCGTAGAATGATACAATGATGAACAAAAAGGTAGTATGAAAAATAACAAATAGCTTGAAAGAAATGCTAATTCTAGTTTAGTTAGATTATTTTTACTATAGACTAGACTATAGTATAGAGACATCAATACTAGTATAATTGCAAAATAATTATATATTCCATCTGTGACAAGTAATGTTAAAATAAATGAGAATATAATATATGGTAAAATTTTAGTTATTACTTTAGATTCATTATTGTTATAATATTTTTTAAATATTACAGATATAAAAAAGATAATTGAAGAAATAAAAACCAGAAACCTCAAAGGTGTATCAGGCAATCGATAGATTTGATCAGATCTTACTAAGATATCATATAGATCAAATAAACTAAAATTGAGAAATAGATTTCTAACAGGTATACCTGGTGGTCCAAGCATCGAAATATTAAGCAGAAGTATGAAGATTAAAAAAAATGATAATCTATTACTTAAATAACTCGAAACTAAAGCCACTTTTATTAGAACAAGCCAATTATATTACCGTTGTCATCCAAGTCGATCTTTTCTGCAGCAGGTATTTTAGGTAATCCTGGCATTGTCATAATATCACCACATACCATTACAATAAACTCGGCTCCGGCTGCTAATCTAACTTCTCTTATTGCTATAGTATGATCTGTTGGTGCCCCCCTGAGGGTTGGATCCGTAGAAAAAGAATATTGAGTTTTTGCAACACAAACTGGATATTTCCCATAACCATTATCTTGTAGCTCATCTATCTGTTTCTTAACATTTGCTGGTGCAGATATACCATTCGCTCCATATATTTTCTGAGCTATAGTTTCCATCTTCGTCCATAAATCTACATCATCATCGTATAAGAACTTAAAACTATTTTCTGCTTCGTCTATTACTTTAACAACAGTTTCAGCTAGTTCTTTGGCACCTTTGCCTCCATCAGCATGATGAGTTGATGAAACTATAGGAACATCTAGTTCTTTAGATTTATCTTGGAGAATTTTTCTTTCTGCCTCTGTGTCTGTAGCAAATCCATTGATCCCCACAACCACAGGTAATCCATAATGCTCTTTCAGGTTTCTTACATGTTTTTCTAGATTAACTAAACCTTTAGTTAGATAGTCACAATTTTCTTTACTAAACTCATCTTTAGGACATCCTCCATGATATTTCAATGCTCTGATTGTAGCTACTAAAACCACAACTGATGGTTTTAAATTAGCTTTTCTACATTTGATATCCAAAAACTTCTCGGCACCTAAATCTGCACCAAAACCTGCTTCAGTAACAACATAATCAGCAAGTTTCAATGATGCCTTAGTAGCTATAACAGAATTGCAACCATGAGCTATATTTGCAAATGGTCCACCATGAATTATCGCAGGGTTATTTTCTAATGTTTGAACTAAATTTGGCATTACCGCATCTTTTAATAAAACAGTCATCGCGCCATGAGCATTAATATCTCTAGCAAGAATAGGTTTCTTTTCTCTTGTATAAGCAACAACAATATCTCCTAATCTTTTTTTAAGATCCTCTAGAGATGTCGCCAAACAAAAAATTGCCATTACTTCGGAAGCGACGACTATGTCAAAACCATCTTCTCTTGGATATCCATTACCAATAGATCCTAATGAACAAACTGTCTTTCTTAGAGCTCTATCGTTCATATCTAGCACTCTTTTCCAGGTTACTCTTCTTACATCAATATTTAATTTATTTCCATGATGAATATGATTGTCTAGCATTGCAGACAGGAGGTTGTTTGCTAACTGAATAGCATTAAAATCTCCAGTAAAATGAAGATTAATATCTTCCATTGGAATTACTTGCGCCATTCCACCACCAGCTGCACCGCCTTTCATTCCAAATACTGGACCCAAAGATGGTTCTCTTATAGTTACTAATGCATTTTTACCAATCAAATTCAATGCATCACCTAATCCAACAGATGTAGTAGTTTTTCCTTCTCCTGCTGGTGTAGGACTAATAGCGGTTACTAATATGAGTTTTCCATCTTTTTTGCTTTTTAAACTATCAATAAAATCAAGAGAAATCTTTGCTTTATAGTGACCAAATGGCTCTAACGAATCTTCAGGTATATCAATTTTTTTAGCAATTTTGTAGACCTTTTCTAATTTTGCTGCTTGAGCGATTTCTATGTCTGTTTTCATATTTAAATACCCCGATTACAACTGTAAATGAATATTTACTATAATCTGATTTTGAGCTAGATTCAAGAAAACTTGAGTCAGAAAACAATATTATCCAAGTACTACTTCCATTGACGTAGGACACTCAATATAAGAAAATATTCTGATTTTGTTAAAATTTCTTTCTAGAAAGTAAATCACAAGATCCAGAATTTATTGTTTTGTCTTTTTCTGTAATTAATAAATTTCCAGTAACTCTATTAATCAATATTTCTTCGTTTTTATTATTACCCAAGATGTGAGTAGTGGAAAATTTTATATTATTAAAAAATACTTCATTAATTCCTAGTGATTCAACTAATATATTTTTGCTTTCATTGAAATAAAATGTTCTTTGATTGTCCTTAAAATTACATACTATATATATATTATCTTTAATCAAATCTGATTTATCTTTTGATTCTAAGTCAATTATATCCATTTCATCTAGTTGAATTTCTGTTGGCTGATCAGGTATTTCATTTAAGAAGATGCCACTAGTAGATTTTCTATTGACACATAGTTCGAATGGAATTTTGAGAAGACCACTATCATATAAATGCAAAATAACTTCAGAATCTTTAATAACAAATAAATGTGTTTTAAAGCCAGTATAGATTGATTTCATATTCTTTGAGTTGATTGAGAGACAAATTCTATGTCCAGTATAAATATCACCTAATTGTATTATAGACAATTTAGTAGGTTTATTTATAAATTCAACTTTTGCACTTTCATGATTAATAATATTTTCTTGAAGATAATCTTTCAATATTTTCTGGTAGTTTTTAGGATATTCTCCATAGTCATTATCTGCAACTCTTCCATCATATATTTCTGGCATAAAAGAATCTGAGAGCTTTAGTGGCGACTTTGAGCAGTTAGCTAAAAAAAGTGTCAAAAATATAATTAATAATTTTTTCATAATTTCTGCCCAGGGCCGGAGTCGAACCGGCACGAGGTTGCCCTCGAGGGATTTTAAGTCCCTTGCGTCTACCAATTCCGCCAC
>MDSV01203577.1_pt1 | contig 43110 bp, 33 predicted proteins | sample 810851 | NCBI WGS metagenome assembly MDSV01 (sample SAMN05326640, study PRJNA326480) | marine metagenome | isolation source: seawater | place: Atlantic Ocean: North East | collected 2012
AATAACGGGCGAATGGTGGAACTGGTAGACGCGCCGGACTCAAAATCCGGTGGTAGCAATACCTTGAGAGTTCGAGTCTCTCTTCGCCCACCAAAATATTATGAAATTAGATAATTATATTGCAAAAAGTTTTTCAAATTACAATGTTAGTAGATCTAAAATAGTTTTCCCTAAAAATAATAAAGAAATTTTAAGAGTAATCGATTTAGCAAATCAAAAAGGTTTTAAAATACTTAGTATCGGATCTTCATTGAGTTGGCACGATACAATATTTAATAGCAATAATTGCATTTTAAATTTATCTAAGTTTAAAAAAGTTTTTATTTTCGATAAAAAAAAAGGAATTATAACTGTAAGTTCAAATTACAAGATCAGCGAGATACTAGATTTAATAAACAAAAAAGGCTGGACACTAAGTAGTATTCCTGGAAATAGTCAAGTTACTATCGGTGGATGTGTCGGAAACGATGTTCATGGCAAAGATTCATTCAGATACGGTAATTTTGAGTCAAGTGTTATTGAATTAGAAATTATTTTATCTAATAAAAAAATTTTAAAATGTTCAAACTCAAAAAACATCAAGTTATTTAGGTCAGTTATGGGTGGCCTTGGGCTAATAGGAATCGTTACAAAAGTTAAAATTCAGTTAAAAAGAACGCATAGTGTATATGAAACTAGAAGCTTTATTTGTAAAAACTATAAAGAATTTATTAAAAAATTATATCTTAAAAAAAACAATTATGAGTATATAGTTGGTTGGATTGATTTTTTTTCAAAAAACAAAAGTCTTGGTAGAGGAATAATATTCAAGTCAAAAAAATTTTTAGAACTAAAAGACATTTATAGAAAGAAACTAAATTTCTTTGAATTTCTTGTAGCTCAAATCAATAAAATTATTTTTATAATTTTTTATAAATTAAGATTAATTAATGTATTAAATCTTATTTTTTTTAAAAGTTTTTTTTATAAACAACCAATTAAACTATCGAATTATAGAGAAATTGCTTACCCTTTAGATTTCCACGGTATTAATATTAAAGAAGTTGTTTTACCAGATCGATTCTTGGAAATTCAGTTCATCATTAAAAAAAAACAACTTCCAAATGATTTAGCTAAATTTATTAGTTTCTGCCAAAAATTAAAAATGGAAAGTATTTTGACAGGTATAAAGATACATAAAAAAAATAAAAACTTACTTTCTTTTTCAGATGATGGAATTAGTGTAAACATTTTACAAACTTACAATAGCTCTAATAAAGATAAAGTTTTAAAGAACTTTGAAAAGTTACATCATTATATAATATGCAAAAAATACAAAGTTTATATATGCAAAGATTTTTTCTTCAAAAAGAAAACCTTTAAAAAAAACTATTCGCAATCTAGTGAATTTTATAAAATTAAGAAAAAATATGATTATAAAAACTTATTCTCATCTGATTTTTTTCAAAGAACTAGAGTATAAGTTTTCTTATTTTTTCGATAGCAGGAAAGACTTTAATTATAAAGGCTAAAAAAGGATTTAACTGGCAAAAAATATTTAGTTTTTTTTTAAACATTTTTGAGATAATTATTTCAGCAATTTTATTTTTATCCTTTTTTTTAAAAAGTGGAATTTTATCAATATTATTATAAACTTTATTTTTAGTCTCAAAATCTGTATCAATTAAACCTGGAAAGATATTTTTTGTATGAATATTATTTTTTATATTTTCCATATACATCGACTCAATTAAAATTTGCATACAGGATTTACTTGTTGAGTAACTGGCTGTATTGGTAAAGCCAAAAACAGCAGCTCCAGACGATATATTAATAATATGACCAAAATCATTTTTTTTCATTTTGGGATAAATAGATTTAATAAGAACCAAATGCGAAAGAAAGTTCGTATTTAAATTATTTATAAAATCTTCTGTAGGTACCTCATTAATGTTACCAAAAGAACCCTCAGCAGCGTTGCAAATTAATACATCAATTCTATCATTCGCATCTTGAAGTATCTTATTAACTATATTTTGAGTATTTTTAACATTTCTAAGATCCGTATTATAAACTTTAACATTTTTTTTATTTAACTCTTCAGATTTCACATCTCCCACGTTTCTAGATATCAAATAAAAATTATCATCTACATTTAATGAAAGTTTTTTAAATATTGCGTTTCCTAAACCTGAGGTAGCTCCAGTAATTAAGTAATTCATAGTTTTTTAATAAATTTTTAATAGATATTACTTTATTAACTTAATATCATTAACCATAACAGATAAACTATACTAAATGCAAAATTTAAAAAAAATAAACAGTTTGGTTGAATTATTTTTTGAAAAAATAAATGAAGTAGACCCAAAAAAACCTTTTCTAGAATGGCTTAATCCACTTGAAAGAAGAGAATACAGCTGGAAAGAAGTTGAAAAAAAAATTTTAATTCTTTCATCTAAAATAAAAGAAAACATAAAAGAGGGAGACAGATGTTTGTTAATTTCAGAAAATAGACCTGAGTGGTTAATTGCTGATATTGCAATCATGAACGCTGGAGGAATCTCGGTTCCAATTTTTACAACCTATGCTGCAGGTGATTATGAATATATAATTAATGACTGTTCCCCTTCATTAGTTATTGCTTCCAACAATACTCAATTTAAAAAAATTAAAAAATTTGTAGAAAATATAAAAGTAATTTCATTTGAAAAATTAGAGTCATTAAGTTTGACCACAAGTGAAATATTTAAAAAAGATTTAAAAAAAAATATAAATCGTAATTTAAAAAGAGAAATGCCTTGTTGTATAATTTATACCTCTGGCACATCAGGAAATCCAAAAGGAGTAGTTTTAAGTCATGGTGGAATACTTTCAAATTGCGAAGGTGCATTAGATCTTGTCAACAAACTCTTAGAAAATAAAAAACCAGTTTTTTTAACTTGGTTACCATTATCGCACTCATACGAGCACACAATTCAATTTATTCAAATTTTAGTTGGCGCTAAAATTTTTTATGCTGAAAGTCTTGAAAAATTAATTCCAAATATGATAATTGCAAAACCTACTATTATGACAGCTGTTCCAAGATTTTATCAAAATTTGTACAACAAAATAAATTTAAATTTTAAAAAACAAAAGGGGTTAAAAAATATACTAATTTTTCAGACATTAAAACTCGGAAAAAAGATACTAAAAAACGAAAATTTAAACTTAAAGGAAAAATTGATTAATCTATTGTGCGAAGAAACAGTTAGAAGAAAAATCAAGAAACAATTTGGAGGAAATTTGCAAGCATTCGTATCAGGGGGAGGAGCGCTTGATCAAAATATAGGTGAATTTTTAAACGCTATCGGACTCCCAACTTTGCAGGGGTATGGATTAACAGAAGCCTCCCCTGTGGTCAGTTGTAATTTACCAAACATGGTTAAAGTAGAAACAGTAGGGCCCATATTTAGAACTAATAAGGTTCAGATAGCTAAAGATGGTGAAATTTTAGTAAAGGGAGAAAACATTATGCTGGGCTATTGGAATAAAGAAATTGAAACAAATGAGGTTATAAAGAATGGTTGGTTACATACAGGAGACATTGGTGAAATAGATGCTCAAGGATATTTAAAGATTACCGACAGAAAAAAAGATTTAATTGTCAATTTAGGAGGCGAAAATATTTCACCAACAAAAATAGAGAATCTTTTATGCTTAAATGAACATATTAAACAAGCATTTGTTTATGGAGATAAAAAAAATTATTTAATAGCGATAGTTGTAACTGAAAAAGAAAATAATAACAGCTATTTAAAAGAATTTATAGAAAATTTAAACAAAAGTTTAAATAATATAGAAAAAATTAAAAAATTTATAATTATTAACGATGAATTTACAATTCAAAATAAAATGTTAACACCAACATTAAAGTTAAAAAGAAAAGAAATAGTAAATAATTATAAACAACAAATAGAAAATCTTTACTAGTGTTGTATTAATAATATTATTTATTTGCTTAAATAAACATTGATATTGTTAACTTTTTTTAAAAAAAAAAGAATTTAGTTAAAAATTAAAAAAATTTAAAATTTTTTGTAATTTTTAAAGTTAATTTATATTTGACATAAATAAAAAAAAACTTAATGATTGTATTAACAAACGAATCATAAAGATTTGTTTAAACAAAGGGAGATAAAGATGGCTAAACGTAGAAAAAAAGCTAAGAAAAAAACTAAAAAGAAAGCTAAAAAAAGAAGAAGAAGAAGATAGTTTTTTTTAAATAAACGCCCTTTTTATTTTTTAAAGAGGGCGTTTTTTTTATTAATTTTCTGAAATATTTTGGTTTCTACCGAGTGCTTTATCCATTTTTTTTTGAACATCTTCGACACTAATCTTTAATACTGTTTCAAATTCAGACTTCAATCTTTCATATGCTTTTTCAAACAATTGTCTTTCACTATAAGACTGGTCAGCTATGATATCTGTATTTTTATTTAAATCTTTCACAACTTCGGCTAGTTCGTAAATTTTACCAGAGTTTATTTTTTGATCGTATTCTTGAGCTCTTCTACTCCACATAGTTCTTTTAATCTTTGGTTTACTCTTCAAAATTGAAATACATTTATTAATTTGATTTATAGTAGAAATTGGTCTTAAGTTGGATTGTTGATTTATAGGCACTGTAAGAGTAAGCTTTTCTTTTTCTATAAAAATTTTATAAAATTGAATTTCAATTTCACCAATGTTTGCTTTTTCCACTGCAATTATTTTCCCAACTCCATGTTTCGGGTAGACTACAAAATCTTTAATATTATAATCTCTCTTTTCGGTAGCTTGTTTTTTAATTTTTTTAATCTCTACTTTTTCCTCTGAAGTTGCTGTACTTTTAGTTAATGGCACTGCTGTTTTAGAAGAGGATTTTTTTTTACTTTTTATTATCTGTTTTTTACTTTTTTTTAATAAAGGCTTTTTTTTTGTTTTATTTTTTTTAACTTTTTTTTTCTTGATTTTTGACATTAATTATTTTCCTGGTTTTTCTGAAAAATGATCATCATATTTATTTTTTTTTTCCCTAAATTCTTCGTGGCCTGGCATTGGATCTTTTTTTTTCGTTATGTTAGGCCATATTGCAGAAAACTTTTTATTAATCAATAACCATTTTTCCTTATCTTCTAAATTTTCATCTGCATCTGATACAATTGCATTAATTGGACATTCAGGTTCACAAACTCCACAATCTATACATTCGTCTGGATGAATAGCTAAAAAATTCTCTCCTTCATAAAAGCAATCTACAGGACAAACTTCAACACAATCTGTAAGCTTACATTTTATACATTCATCTTTAACAATATAAGTCATTTTAAATTTTCTTTAATCTCATTTCTAATTTTATTACTTTGATGGTCAGGAAAATAAATTAATCCACAAATTCTTCTCATAAGACTTGACTCAAATTCATCTATAAAATTATTTGATAAAATAATTTTCCAGAGCTCTTTTACTACTATTGTTTTGAATTCCAAAGAATTTTTCTTAATTATTTTTGTATAATTTAACAATTGGTTAGAATCTGCCTCTTTTTTCTCTGCTTCCAATAAAATTTCCTTAACCCTGTCTGGAGTTTTAACAAAATTTTCAATAAATTTAGAGACTAATTTTTTTTCATCAACTGTATAAGAGTCATCAATTTTGGATGCATGTACCAATAAAGCTGCCAAGTTAATTAAATTATCTTCGTTTAAAATTTTTTCCATTATAAAAGTTAATTAGTTATTTAATATTAAGTGATAATAATCTGCTAAATGGATTAGATTTAACAACTTTTTTGTTAAATGTCTTATTATTTTTTTTGGATTCCCCAGCGAAGTAATAAGTATCTTTTTCTTTAGTCTTTTTATAATTCATCATTTGTATTAATTGAAAGAAATTGTCTTTAGTACATCCTAGTAAATTCATCATATCCGAATTAATTTTAAATTTTTTATCTGCTGTATTGTCTAATATATTAATAAATAGTTTTTCTAAGATATCAACTCTTACAAAAAAGTTATTAAACTTCTCAAAACCACATATAAGTAGAAATTTATCATCAAAATTTTCATTTACAAAGAAATTTAATCCAGATTTTGGAATTATTAATTTAGGCGAAACATTATTATATAATTTCCAAAGCGTCGTCCTTAATGCCACTGCTTTAGGTTTGAGCATCTTTGGTAAATATACATGATACCTTCCAAGTTTAATCCCCATCCCCCAAAGTTTTTTTCTTTCCTCTTTGTTTATTAATTTAATTATATGATCAATATTTTTTCTTTTTATGATTCCGTTATTTTCATAAAGTTGAAACGATAGAGCTCTTAAATATTGATTGCTTAATTTTACCTGAGTAAGATTTATCAAATCACCTAAAACATCAGATATATGATCTGCTAACCATTTTTTCAAAAATATTTCTAAATCAATTTTAACATTATTATCAAGTGCATCATCTGCAATTATTTCTATAATTGGGTTTAAATAATTTTCACCTTTAATTATTTTTGCAATTGGAAAATTACGCCAAATAATTTTATTTTCCAAATCAGTAGATAGTTCTCTATTTGAAATAATGTTTTTAACTCTATCACTTAACTCTTTTTGTATACCTTTTCTGGCTGCTTTTTTGATTGATTTTAGATCTGCATCTAAATTTTTAGATGTAAAATTTATATGAAATTTTAATCCTTTTAGCTCCCCAATATGTTGTCCATCTATCATAACTTGATTTTTATTATCGATTTCTGTTTTTAAAACCATATCTTGCTTTAGCCCTCTTGACAAAATACTAATTTTTTTATCAATAAAACTTCTAGTCAATTCTTCGTGAAGTCTATCTGAAAGATTGTCTTCAATACTTTTTGTCAGTTGAATCCAGTAATCTGAATTTTCAACCCAATTTTTTTTATTAGCAACATAAGACCAGGTTCTCACATTCGAAATTCTATTCGCTAAAACATCAATATTGCCATGATTTCGCTCTAGTCCTTTAAGTTGCTCCTTCATGTAATCATTTGGAATTCTTTTTTTTCTTGTAGTTAAAAATTTGAATACTGAGTCAACAACATTTACATGTTGTCCATACGCTTTTTTTTCAAAATCTGGTATTTGGCAACACTCCCATAATAGCTCTAAACTTTTATTGTATAAAATATTATCTGCACCTTTTTTAAGTAACAATCTAAGGACATTCTCATCAACAGACTCATTACTTCGTATTAAATTTTTATTTATTGGTTTTAATTCTAATGATGTAATTAATTTTTCTGGATTTTCAAAATCTAAATTTGAGTTTCTCCAATATATTAATTTAATATCAGGTAAATTATGTTGTTCAATTTTCTCTATTTCATCTGAATTTAAGCTTTCGCAATCTCCAGTTGTTCCAAAGCTTCCATCATTTTTATATCTACCTGCTCTTCCAGCTATTTGAGATATCTCTATTAAGTTTAATCTTCTAGTTTTTTTGCCATCAAACTTCTTTAAATTAGAAAAATAAATTTGCTCTATATCCATGTTAAGGCCCATACCTATTGCATCTGTTGCAACTAAATAATCAACATCACCTGATTGATAAAGTTGCACTTGTGAGTTTCTAGTCTTAGGACTTAAAGATCCCATAATTACCGCTGCCCCTCCTTTTTGACGCCTAACTAACTCAGCGATTGCATAAACTTCTTCTATTGAAAAGGCTATTATTGCAGTTTTTCTATCTAATCTTGAAATTTTTTTATATCCTGAATATGTAAGCTTAGAAAATCGATCTTTTTTAATAAATTCTACATTTTTAACTAATTCATTAATTATACTTTTCATTACCTGAGATCCAAGAAACATAGTTATTTTTTGGCCTCTTGCATTCAATAGCCTCTCGGTAAATATGTGACCTCTTTCCTTATCACCACACATTTGTATTTCATCTATCGCAATAAAATCTACTTCTTTGTCTTTTGGCATAGATTCCACAGTACAAATAAAATAACTAGCTGAATGAGGAATAATTTTTTCTTCACCAGTTATTAAAGCTACTTTTTCAATACCAACTTTCTGAATACATTTTTCATACACTTCTCGCGCCAACAACCTAAGTGGAAGACCAAATATACCAGAGCTAAACTCAAACATTTTTTCTATAGCTTCGTGAGTTTTGCCTGTATTGGTTGGTCCTAAAAGAGCAATAATTTTATTTTGTTGATTTTGCATTTTAGTGTCTGATAAGTTTTATAATACTATATATAGATCTATGTTGAGAACAAAGTAAGATTAAAACATGACCGAATCAATTTGTCAAATGTTCTAACTAAAAGAATTGAATTGACTTAAAAGTATCACTCCCCGTATACAAGGAAAAGCCTTTCTTAAAACAAAGGTTTTATGAAAAATCTAATTAAAAAAAACATTCTAGGCATCAAACCTTCCGCAACTTTAGTTATTAATGAGAAGTCAAAAAAACTGTCAAGCAGTGGAAAAAAAATTTATAATTTTGGTTTCGGCCAATCTCCTTTTCCAGTACCAAAAAAAGTTGTTAATACGCTCAAGGATAACGCTCATAAAAAAGCCTATTTACCTATTCAAGGATTACCTGAACTCAGAAATGCTATTTCAAAATATTTATCAAAAAGAACTTCAGCAAATTACCCAAAAGAAAACATTATAATAACTCCAGGTTCAAAAGAAGCAATGTTATTAATGCACGTTGCCTTTGATGGAGATATAATTTTACCTGCTCCAAGCTGGGTTTCTTACGAGCCCCAAGCTCAAATTGCTAAAAATAAAGTTCACTGGATACAAACTTTAAGAGAAAATAATTGGTTTCCTACAGCACAACAAATAAAGGATAAAATTAACTCAATAGGGAAAAAAAAGAATTTAATTCTCATACTAAATTCTCCAAATAACCCATCAGGAACAACATGTGGAAATTTAAAAGAAATTGCTGCAGTTGCCAAAAAGCATAGAATAATTATTTTATCAGATGAGATTTATACAGATTTAACATTCAGCAATAAATATGAGTCAATTTCAAAGTTCTACCCAGAGGCAACTTTTGTAAGTGGAGGATTAAGTAAATGGTGTGGGGCAGGTGGCTGGAGGCTTGGGTTTTTTGCAGTTCCCAAAAAATTATCTAACTTTCTTGAAAATTTAAAATCTTTAGCAAGCGAGTCATATTCAACCGTAAATACTCCTACACAATATGCTGCAGTAGAGGCTTATAGTGGTGACTATAATGAATACAAAAAACAAGTAATCAAAATTTTAAAAGCAGTAGGATACTATGTTTATAATCATTTAAAATCCAACAAAATTTTAATAAATCCACCTCAAGGAGCGTTCTATCTTATGCCAGAATTTATAAATACAAAATATAAAAGCTCTGCAAAATTATGTGAAGCAATTTTAAACGAGACAGGTGTTGCTATGTTACCTGCTTCTGAATTTGGTTTTAAACCTAAAAAAATGTTAACAAGATTAAGTTACACGGATTTCGATGGTACACTATTTCTAAATAATACATTCAATGATTTAATAATAACTCATGATTTGATTGAAAAATATGCACCAAATGTAGTTGAAGGTGTTAAAAAATTATCTTTTTGGGCTAAAAAATTATAAAGATTCTCTTTGACCTTGGTCTCTATACATAGTTAAATTCTTTTATTAATAAAAAGAATGGGGGAAAAATGAAAAAAATAATATCAACAATTTCTGCAGCATTAATAATGTTTGCGGTTTCTACACCATTTACAACAGCAAAATCTGCTGAGTTCTTTTCAATCGGAACTGGTGGACCAACAGGAGTTTATTTCCAAGTTGGTAATGCAATTTGTAAAATGGTAGCAAAAATTCAATCTGCAGAGCACGGAAGAAAAAAAGGTACAGCAGAGGCCTTACGTTGTTCAGCACCTTCTACAGGTGGATCTACATATAATATAGGTCAAATCATGCAAGGTGAGTTACAGTTTGGTGTTGCTCAATCTGATTGGGGTTACCATGCTTATAACGGTACTAAGCCTGACAAAGTAAAACCTTTTAATGGTCTAAGATCAGTATTTTCTGCACACCCTGAACCTTTCCAAATTATAGTTGGAAAAAGTTCAAAAATTAAAGATTGGAAATCAATGAAAGGTAAAAAAGTGAACATTGGTAATCCAGGTTCTGGTCAAAGAGGAACATTTGAAGTTCTTATGGAAGCACACGGAGTAGACACAGGTTATTTTGGTTCTACTTCTGAATTAACTTCTTCAGAACAATCAGGAGCCCTTTGTGATAAAAAAATTGATGCATTTGGTTACACTGTAGGTGTTCCAAATTCTGGTGTAGCACAATCTACAGACGGTTGTGGCGCTAAGATTATAGACCTAAATACGGATGCTGTTAAAAAATTAGTTGCAGATAATCCGTTTTATGCTTTTGCAACAATTCCAAAAGGAACTTACAAAACATCTAAAAAAGATGTAACAACTTTTGGTGTTATGGCTTCAGTAGTTTCAAGTGCTGATGTGCCAGATGATTTAGTTTATGCAGTGGTAAAAGCTGTTTTTGAAAATTTAGATGATTTTAAAAAGCAACACCCAGCATTTGCTAATCTTGATCCTAAGAAAATGATCAAAGATGGTCTTTCTGCTCCATTACACAATGGTGCCGTCAAATACTATAAAGAAGCTGGTTTAATGTAATAATTTAAATTTAAAGGCCCAGTTGCAAAACTGGGCCTTTTTTTTATCTTATCTTAAATGAATCAAAACAATAATAATTCAAATACTAAAGAAGAATTTTTTAAGAATTACGATGAAGACGGTGGCTCCAAAAGAAATTTAACAAACTGGAACTTAAAACTTGTCGGCAGTCTAGCTGTTCTTTGGTCTTTATTTCAACTTTGGTATGCCTCTCCGCTTCCTTTTATATTAGATTTTGGAAAATTCATTGATGTGCCTGCAAGAGCAATACATTTGGCATTTGGAATGAGTTTGTGTTTTTTAGCATATCCAGCCTTTAAATCAGGCAGAAATAACAAAATTTCTTTGATTGATTTTATATTTGTAGCGATTGCTTTGACTGCTACTCTATATTTGTTTCTAGATTATGAAGGTCTTGTTTACAGGCAAGGCATTTTAGCAAGTCTAGTAATATTTGGTTTTAAAATTCCCTATGAATTAATATTAGGTTTATTTGGAATAATTTTGCTACTAGAAGCAACAAGAAGAGCTATAGGTATTCCTTTGGTTGTGATTGCGTCAATATTTTTGCTATTTTCAATTTTTGGGCAGGTAATGCCACATCTAATTTCTCATCAAGGTTTATCTTTTACTAGATTGGTGGGCTATCATTGGTTTGGAGGAGAAGCAATTTTTGGAATACCAATAAGCGTTTCAGTAAGTTTTATCTTCCTATTTGTCTTGTTTGGTTCAATCCTAGATACAGCAGGAGGAGGAAAATATTTTTTAAATTTAGCATTTGCTTTAGTTGGTAAGATGCGAGGAGGTCCTGCAAAAGCAGCTATCCTTGCATCTGGTTTAACAGGATTAATTTCTGGTTCTTCTGTCGCCAATACAGTTACTACTGGAACATTTACGATTCCAATAATGAAAAAAACTGGTTTACCAGCTGTCAAAGCTGGAGCTATAGAAGTAGCTGCATCTGTAAACGGACAAATAATGCCACCCATTATGGGAGCCGCTGCATTTGTTATGGCTGAACTTTTAGGAATTTCATATTTTACAGTAATAAAACATGCTTTTTTACCAGCAGTAATCTCTTATATAGCTCTATTTTATATTTCTCATTTAGAGTCCGTTAAATTGGGAATTAAAGGTTTGCCAGAAAATGAGATACCTGAATTAGGAAAAACTTTTATTGGGGGAATACATTTTTTAATCCCAATATTTATTCTTATATATCTTTTGTTGGTAGAGAGATGGACAGCTGCTTCTGCTGTTTTTTATTCAATTTTATCTCTAATGTTAATTATTATAATCAAAGAAATTTTTTCTGCTTTAAAAGACAATGAAGGACTAATGCTTGGCCTAAAAAAAAGCTACAATAAAATTATTACCGGATTAGAAAAAGGAGCACTCAATATGGTTAGTGTAGCGATAGCTATAGCAACTGCAGGAATAATTGTTGGAGCGGTAGCATCTACAGGATTAAGCAATAATTTGATAATAATTGTAGAAGCAATAGCGGGAGATAGCATAGTTACTCTTCTTCTTTTAACGGCCCTGTTATGTATTATTCTTGGTATGGGCCTTCCAACTACTGCAAACTATTTAGTTGTTGCAGCTTTAATGGCACAAGTTGTTGTGGAAGTAGGAGGAGCAGCTGGGTATGTTTTTCCTTTAATAGCAGTGCATCTATATGTTTTTTATTATGGTTTAATGGCTGACGTTACTCCACCTGTTGGTTTGGCCTCATACGCTGCCGCAGCGATATCTAAAGCTGATCCTATAAAAACTGGAGTCCAAGCATTCTGGTATAGTTTAAGAACAGGTATTTTACCATTAGTTTTTATTTTTAATAATGAATTACTTCTTATTGGAATTGAAAATATGTGGCATGGATTAATGGTCATAACTACTTCTTTGATCGCAATTCTGGTATTTACTGCTGCAACTCAAGGGTGGTTTTTAAATAAATTGAAATGGTATGAAATAATTATATTCTTAATGATATCGCTATCTTTATTTAGGCCCGATTTTATTCTTGATAAATTTACACCTAAGTTTGAACAAAAGCAGTTAGATGTCAGTACCATTCAATCTTTGAGTTTTGAGTCAGATAAAGAAGTTCACATTAAAGTTACTAGAAGAACAGAATATGGTGATAGATATAAATTATTTATTATTAAAAAAAAGAGTTTCGAAAATAATTTTAACCTAGAGGACTATGGTATTAATCTTATTAATGAAGACGGTAGAATAACGGTTGATACATTAAAATGGAATGGATTAGCGAAAAAAAATGGAATTGAAACAGGGGACGTAATAAGTAATCTTAAAATTGAAAATTTGAACAGGCCCAACAAAGCAATTATTTATCCATTTTCACTATCTATACTTTTTATATTTGGTTATTTGAATTATAGAAGAGAAGAAAACTAAAGTATTTTCCAAGTTCCAGATGCAGAAGCAACTAAATCATTATTGTTAGTTATATCACAATTAATAAATACAAGACTTCTTGTTTTTTTTAATACTTTAACCTTTCCCTTCAACGTTTCACCTAGTTTTGCAGCTGTAATAAATTTCATATCTAAATTAATCGTGACGCATCTTTTTTCCCTTGCTACTTTATGCGCAGCCGTACCCATCCCCGTATCCGCCACTGATGAAAGGAAGCCTCCATGAGCTATTTTACCTGTATTAAGATGAATTTCTTTTACTTCTACTGAAAATTCATATTCGAAATCGCTAATTTTTTTTAAATCTAATCCGCCCAAATATTTCATAAAACCTTGATTTGTTTCATCCATAATTTTTTTTATCATAAATTGAGGTAATTTGTGAGAAAATTACAGCTGTTAAAATTAATAAAATACCAACAATTTTTATTTCATTTAAGTATTGATCTAAAATTATCCAACCAAAAATTGCAGCCCAAACTCCTTCCAATGTAAATATGATAGCTACAGGTGCAGGATTTAAATTTTGTTGAGCATAAATTTGAAGTAAAAATGCAATTCCACTAGATAATACTCCTGCATACATTAGTTCTTTCCACTCTAATGATAAATTCAGAGGGGAAACATTTTCAAAAACTAACGCGGGTATAAACGCAAAAATACCTGCAATTAAACATTGGAAAGTTGCAATTGTAATTGGAAAATTAAATATTCTTAAAAATCTTGAAATAAAAACTATATGAAAAGCCCAAAAGAAAGCATTGAATACAGCGATTGCGTCACCAGTTCTTACCGAGACATTATCTAATTCAGTTAGTAGTAAACCTCCAACAATACAAATTAAAACTGCTGGCCAAACAGACCAATGGGTATTTTTTGAAAAAAAAAAATACGCAACAAAAGGAACTATAACTACATATAATACAGTGTATACAGCAGCATTTGCTACATCCGTAAGAAGCAACGCAAATTGTTGCAAGCTATTGCCATAGGATAGAAAAAAAGAAATAATAACAAAATAAATAAAAACCTTATAATTTAATTTGGTTTTTTTAATTTTTTTAAGTTCAAAAATCAGAAATATAGGTAGTAAAGTTAAAAAACCTAAAAATAACCTTCCCGCAGAAAAAGTAAAAGGACCGATGTGATCCATTCCCATATCTTGGGCGATAAAACCTGTTCCCCAAATAAATGAGCATAAGATAGCACAAGTAAGTGAAAATAATTTTTTATCCATGGGTTGTACTATTGTAATTTTAATTAAACAGCAAGCTTGAAAGCAAAGTCTTTTCCTAAACACTCTCCAAGATAAACGCAAAACCTTGCACCTTCTGCTCCATCAATTATCCTATGGTCGTATGAGAGAGAAATAGGAAGAATTTTTCTTGAAACAATATTGTCTTTCAATTTAATTAGTTTATCAAAGCTTTTTCCTACACCTAAAATTGCAACTTCAGGCGGATTAATGATTGGTGTAAAATAAGTTCCACCTATTCCACCTAGACTCGAGATTGTCATTGACCCTCCAAAAAATTCTTTTTTATCAATTTTTAATTCTCTACAGAGAGCACTTGTTTTTTTTAACTCTTCACCTATTTCTTTAATACCCATTTGGTCAACATTTCTAATCTTTGGAACCATCAAACCATGAGGAGTATCAACAGCGAACCCAATGTGAAAATATTTTTTATAAATTATTTTGTTCGTATTAGGATCTATTGAAGCGTTAAAATTTGGGAATTGTTCCAGTGTTTTTACTAAAGCTCTAGTTATGAAAGCTAATGGAGTTACAGAAATCTTTTCTCCTGTGTAATAATCTAACAGTGAAGATCTGAACTGCTCCATTTCTGTAATATCTATCCCCTCATGTTGCGTAACGTGGGGAATTTCAGTCCAAGATCTTAACAAATGAGGTCCAGATAATTTTTTTACTCTTGGAAGATCCTTAATCTCTATTTCACCAAACTCCTCAGGAGAATATTCATCTTTAAAGCTTTTTTTTTCGACTTGGCCTTTATTTACTGAAACTTGGGATTTTATAAAGTTTTTTACATCGTTTTCTGAAACTCTGCCTGATCTTTGAGTTCCAGGTATTTGAACGATATTGCTTCCCAGCTCTCTAGCAAACTTTCTTACTTTGGGACTAGCTAACTTTACATTTCCAGAAGTCATTTTTGGCTGCTCTTCCTCTAATTCATTTTTTTTCGGGTTTACTTGAATTACTTTTGTTTCTTTTTTTTCAGCTGTTTCTTTCTTTTCAGCTTTTATTTCTTCTATTTTACTCTCTAAATTAATAATAAGATCACCTTCATTAACTTTGTCACCAACTTTGACCGCAACTTCTTGAACTACACCTTCAAAAGTTGAAGGAACCTCTACGCTTGATTTATCGCTTTCAAGAGTAATCAGCGAGTCATTTTTTTTTATAGTTTGACCTTTTTTTATTAAAACTTCTATCACTTCTACATCTTTAAAATCACCCATATTTGGCACTAAAATTTTTTTTAAAGTCATAACTATAGTTTAGTTGGAAATATTTTATCTTTATCTATTTTATATTTTTTAATAGCTTTTTCAGCCTCTTTTGAGCCGATAAGTTGCTCGCTAGCAAGAGCACTTAATGTATACGCAACAATATGTTCCTTATCTACTTCGAAAAATTTTCTTAGATTTTTTCTAGTATCACTTCTTCCATACCCATCTGTTCCAAATGAATAAAAAGACTTTTTAACGTATGGTCTTAATTGATCAGAAAAAGATCTTACATAGTCAGAAGCTGCAATAACAGGCCCATCTCTTTTACTTAAACATTTTTCAACAAACGATTTTTTTTTATTTTCATCTGGATGAAGAAGGTTCCATCTTTCAATTTCCATACCATCTTTTCTTAATTCATTAAAGCTTGTAACACTCCAAATATCAGAGTCTACTCCATATTCACTTGATAAAATTTTTGAAGCCTCTATGACTTCTCTTAATATTGTTCCTGAACCAAGTAGCTGAACTTTAGTTTTTCCTTTGCTATTGTTTTCTTTAAGTAAATACATGCCCCTTAAGATTCCCTCATCGCTTCCTTTGGGTTTTTCAGGGTGAGTATAATTTTCATTCATAGCTGTTATATAGTAAAAAATATTTTCTTTTTTTTCGTGCATTCTTTTCATTCCGTCTCTTAAAATGACCGCCATTTCATAAGCAAAAGTAGGATCATAACTTACACAATTAGGAATATTTGAAGCTAACAATTGACTGTGTCCATCTTGATGTTGTAAACCTTCCCCTGCCAATGTTGTTCTACCAGCTGTAGCTCCAATTAAAAATCCTCTAGCTTGCGAGTCTCCCGCAGCCCAAGCAAGGTCTCCAACTCTTTGAAAACCAAACATTGAATAAAAAATATAAATTGGTATCATTTCAATATCATGGTTAGTATAGGCAGTTCCTGCAGCAATCCATGATGACATAGCACCTGACTCATTAATACCTTCTTCTAACACTTGTCCGCTTTTATCTTCTCTGTATGAACTTAATTGCTCAGAATCTACAGGTTCATATTTTTGTCCTTCATGAGCATATATTCCTATTTTCTGAAAAAAACCTTCCATTCCAAAAGTTCTTGCTTCGTCAGGTATGATTGGAACTAACCTTGGAGAAACATTCTTATCTCTCAACAACGAAGTCAACATTCTTACTAGTGCCATAGTAGTTGACATTTCTTTATCACCTGTTGATTTCATAAAGCTGTCAAAAATGTCTTTTGGGGGAGCTTTTATAGCTTTTGCATAAGAAGATCTTTCGGGAATATAGCCGCCTAGCTTCAATCTTTTGTCCTTTAAATACTTAATTTCCTCTGAATTTTCAGGAGGTTTATAATATTCAATATTTTTTACCTGCTTGTCAGTCAGTGGAACACCAAATCTATCACGATAATATAATAAATCTTGTTCATCTAATTTTTTTTGTTGATGGGTGGTATTTATACTTTCACCAGATTTTCCCATTCCATATCCTTTAATAGTTTTTGCAAGTATGACAGATGGAGAACCTTTGTTTTGCATTGCAGCATGGTAAGCGGCATAAACTTTGTGTGGGTCATGACCACCTCTATTAAGCCTCCAAATATCTTTATCTGTCATCGAAGAAACAAGTTCTTTTAATTCAGAGTACTTACCAAAAAATTTTTCTCTAACATACTCGCCTCCTTTTGCTTTAAATGCTTGATACTCACCATCAACACATTCATTCATTCTTTTTATAAGCAAGCCAGTTTTATCCTTTGATAATAATTGATCCCAATAAGAGCCCCAAATTACTTTTATTACATTCCATCCCGTGCCTCTAAAACTACCTTCAAGTTCTTGTATGATTTTTCCATTACCTCTAACTGGGCCATCTAATCTTTGAAGATTACAATTAACAACAAATATTAAGTTGTCTAACTTTTCTCTGGCCGCCAAACCAATTGCACCAAGTGACTCTGGTTCATCCATTTCACCATCCCCGAGAAAAACCCAAATTTTTCTACCTTCATCTTTAATTAGACCTCTATTGATTAAGTATTTTAAAAATCTTGCTTGATAGATTCCCATTATAGGGCCTAGACCCATAGACACTGTAGGAAATTGCCAAAAATTTGGCATAAGCCATGGATGTGGATACGAAGATAGCCCTTTCTTGTCGACCTCTTGCCTGAAACCATCTAACTGTTTTGTTGATAGTCTTCCTTCTAAGAAAGCTCTCGCATACATTCCTGGCGCTGAGTGACCTTGAAAATAAATTAGGTCTCCGCCAAAAGTATTATTTTTTGCTCGCCAAAAATGATTCATTCCAACATCATAAAGTGTTGCAGCTGAGGCAAATGTTCCAATATGACCTCCAAGCTCCGAGCTTTTTTTATTTGCCTTGACTACCATTGCTGCTGCATTCCACCTTATGTAAGCTCTAATCTTTTTTTCAATATTTTGATCACCTGTAGACTTAGCTTCAATGTTTGGAGGTATAGTATTTATATAAGGCGTTGTTCTTGTGTCGGGCAAAACTAAACCTGAACTATAAGCCTGATCAATTACTTTACTTAATAAGTAACTTGCTCGAGATGCTCCATCATTTTGAATAACTGAATTAAGAGACTCTATCCATTCATTAGTTTCCTGTGGATCAATATCATCTTTAGAAATTGGTGCTGCAAAATTTTTTTTTACCTGTTGTGTTATTTTTTCATTATTTAAGCTGCCATTTTGTTTTGGTTCTTTCTCTTCTTTTTTGCTGTCTTCTTTTTTTTTATTTTCAACTTCACTTTTTTCAATAGTAGCTAAAACACTACCTTCAGAAACTTTATCACCAATTTTAACTTTAAGATCTTTAATTTTTCCAGTTGAGGGAGACGGAATTTCCACGCTTGATTTATCACTTTCAATCGTGACAATAGGATCATCTTTACTGATTTTGTCTCCAGGTTTTACTAAAACTTCTATTACTTCGACATCTTTAAAGTCACCTATATCTGGAACAGAAATGTTTTGGGTCATAAAAACTTATTATAAACTGGATTGAAACATATTAAAAATAGTATGAATAATAAATGTTAAAGATTGAGGCAAAATAGATCATAAACTTAATTTTTGACACATTTTTCTCTCTTTTTAGTCAATTTGATTTACGAAATTTAGTAATGCAATGGTTAAAAAAGCTATTATTGAAAAAAAAAGAAATTTCCCTAGCTAGGCCCTCAACAATACAGAAAATTTTGCTTAAAAAATATCTGTTAAGATATACTCATAAAAGTTAGTCTATTTTTTATGGACAAATACCTTTGGCAACCTAGTAAAGAAAGAATTCAAAAATCTATATTAGAAGAATTCTCTAAATTTATAGATTTCAAATACAAACATGATTTTAAAGAACTTTGGAAATGGAGTGTGTCTGAGCCAGAAGTTTTCTGGTCAAAATTTTGGGATTTTTCAAAAATTATAGGTGACAAAGGTGAGATCATAATTGAAAAAAATAATATATTTAATAAAAATAAATTTTTCCCAGACTCTAAATTAAATTATTCAGAAAATATTCTAAAAAAAAAAACCAACGATGTAGCAATTAATTTTTTATCTGAAACTGGTTTTGAAGAGAGTATTACATGGAAAAATTTATTTGAAAAAGTCTGTAAATTTTCTTCCTTTCTTAAATCACTAGATTTAAAAAAAGGAGACAGAATTGTTGGCTATGTTCCAAATAAAATTGAGTCTATTATAAGTTTTTTAGCCTGTGCTAAAAATGGAATTATTTGGTCTTCATGTTCCCCTGATTTTGGAGTTCAAGGAGTAGTAGATAGATTTAAACAAATTGAGCCAAAGGTTTTAATTACTTGTGATTATTATTTCTATAATGGAAAAAAAATTTCTATTTTAGAAAAGATTGAAGATATTTTAAAAAACATTCCATCAATTAAAAAAACATTAGTTTTTTCGTATAATGAGAAAGATAAATTAAAAAATATTAATTTTGATGATTTTAATGAGGTTTTAAATAAGTCAAACTTAGATAGAAATTTTGAGAGATTTGAATTTAATCATCCAATTTATATTCTTTATTCTAGCGGTACTACTGGAAAACCAAAATGTATTACTCATGGAGCTGGAAACGTATTAATAGAACATAATAAAGAATTTATGTTGCATTGTGATATTCGAGACAATGAAAGATTATTTTATTATACAACAACTGGTTGGATGATGTGGAACTGGTTAGTAGGTGGCCTTGCAACTGGGTCTTCAATATTTTTATTTGATGGAGCACCCACTTATCCAAAAATAGATGTCTTACTAGAATATTGTCAAAATAAAAAAATAAATTTATTTGGTGTCAGTGCAAAATATATAGACCATCTTAAAAACGAAAAATTTAAAAATAAAAAATTAGATTTGAACTCAGTTAAAATTATCACCTCAACCGGCTCGCCTTTAGCTGAAGAGAGTTTTCAGTTTGTTTATGATAATATTAAAAAAGATGTTCATTTAGCCTCTATAGCCGGTGGAACTGATATGGTGGGCTGTTTAATTTTAGGAAACTTATACTCCAAAGTTCATAAGGGAGAAATTCAAGGACAAAGTTTAGCTATTAATGTAGATGTTTTTAACGATAATGGAGAAAGAACTAAAGATGGAGAAAAGGGAGAACTAGTAGTTAAAAGTCCTTTTCCGTCTATGCCAGTCAAATTTTGGGGTGATCAAGACGGTAAAAAATATCATAAAGCTTATTTTGAAAGGTTTAAAAATATTTGGCATCATGGTGATTTTATAGAACGTACTAAAAATAATGGATTCATTATGAGAGGTCGTTCAGATGCTACTTTAAATCCAGGGGGAGTAAGAATAGGAACGTCAGAAATTTATCAGCAGGTCGAAGATATTGATTTTGTTACCGAAGGTTTAGTTGTAGGGCAAACTTATCAGGACGACATTAGAATAATTTTATTTGTTACAACTAATAATAATATAGAATTAGATGAAGAAAAAATAAATTTGATTAAAAAAAAAATAAGAAAAAATTGTTCACCAAAACATGTGCCCGCATCAATTATAAAAGTTCCAGAAATTCCAAGAACAAAAAGCGGAAAAATTGTAGAAATCGCTGTAAAAAAAATAATTAATGGTGAAGAATTAGATAATAAGGAAGCTATTGCAAATCCACAAAGCTTAGAATTTTTTAAAAATATTTCTCAAATTAAAGTTTAATAGTAAGCTAAATAAATTGAAATAATTACTGCCCAGAAAAAAGCGTAATAAAGTATATAACCCTTTACAGTGAAGGGCATTTTTTTGATTTTACGTTTACTTTTTCCTTTATATGGTTTTGATATTTCCATTACCTTTTCCTTTATATGGTTTTGATATTTCCATTATCTTTCAATACACATTGCGATACCCATGCCACCACCAATACATAAAGTAGCTAAGCCTTTTTTAACATCTCTTCTTATCATCTCATGAATTAAAGTAACCAAAATTCTAGTTCCTGAAGCACCTATAGGGTGTCCTAAAGCAATAGCACCGCCGTTAACATTTACCTTTTCCTCAGGTATTGAAAGAGTTTTTAAAACTGCAATACTTTGAGCAGCAAAAGCTTCATTTATTTCAAAAAGATCAACATCTTGTACTGCCCAACCAGCTAATTCAAGTGCTTTTTTTGATGACGGTATCGGTCCTGTACCCATTAAAGCTGGGTCAACACCACAACTTGCCCAAGATTTGATTTTTACTAGTTTTTCTATCTCTCTTTTTTTTGCCTCCTCACTCGACATTAACGTAACGGCAGCAGCTCCGTCATTTATACCTGAAGCATTTCCCGCAGTAACAGAACCATTTTTTTGAAATACAGGCTTCAATCTAGATAAAGCTTCTAAATTGATTCCTTCTCGTGGATGTTCATCTTTATTAAAATTTATTTCAGCATTTTTTGATTTAATCTTAATTGAAGTAATTTCTTCTTTAAATCTATTCTCCGCTTGAGCTTTAAGAGCTTTTTCTTGTGAATTTAATGCAAATTTATCTTGTTCTTGTCTTGTCACTTGAAACTTAGTTGCAACATTTTCAGCCGTAACGCCCATATGGTATCCATGAAAGGCATCCCATAAGCCGTCTTTAATCATTGTGTCAGTAATTTCAGTATCACCAATTTTTTTTCCTTCTCTAATATGAATTGCATGAGGTGCTAAAGACATGCTTTCTTGACCACCAGCTATTATAATTTTTGAGTCACCTACTTTAATGCTTTGAAATCCTGAAGCTACAGATCTTATTCCAGAGCCACATACTTGATTAACAATATATGCTGGCTTTTCTTTTGGAATACCAGATTTAATAGCAGCTTGCCTAGCTGGATTTTGACCAGCGCTACCGGTAAGTACTTGTCCCATAATTACTTCATCTATATTTTCACACTTAATTTTTGACCTCTTAATTGTCTCTAATATAGTAGTTGCGCCAAGTTCAGCTCCGGAAACATTTTTCAAGGATTTACCAAATGAACCTACAGCTGTTCTAGTAGCAGAAGTAATTAATATTGATTTTTCGTTTTTCATAGAAGCAATTTAAGGTTTTAAAGATGAAATAACAAGCTAGATTATACAGCTTTATTTACATAGTTTTTTTTGCTATTTATAATTAATGCGCCTGTAGCTCAACTGGATAGAGCGCTTGGCTACGGACCAGGAGGTTCTGGGTTCAAATCCTAGCAGGCGCACCAAACACTTTTGTTATTGATTTTAAGAATAATTAAAGATAATTAATTTTATGATGAAATTTTTATCAAACTTACCTTTACAAAAAGCAGTTATTGTTTTTTTATTTATTATAGTTCTTATAATATTAGGCTTAACATTTATTTTATAGGTAAGCTATAGCTAACAATATAAATCCTAAAGTTATTCGATAAAAAACAAATACGTTTAAGCTAAAGGTTTTAATATATTTTAAAAAATATTTAATAGTAATTAAAGAAAAAATAAACGAAAGAAAAATAGAAAATAGATTAATAAACGAAAAATTTAAATTGTCTGAACTTAATATGTTAAAAATTCCAAAAATACTCACTACCCCAAGTGTTGGGATGGATAGTAAAAAAGAAATTTTAGCAGATTCAATTCTTTTAAATTTAAGAAGTCTAGCAGCAGTTATAGTTATACCTGACCTACTTACACCAGGTATTAAGGAAAAAATTTGTAAAATTCCTATAAAAATTGCTGATTTATAATTTAAATTTAAATTAATTTTTTTAATATTTTTATATTGATCACTGTAAAACAAAAGAAAACCAAAAATTAATGTTGTCCATCCAATTATTTTAATATTTCTTAACTGATCAATCAAATTGAATCGAACGAGAATAAAACCTACAAACATAACAGGTATAGACGCTATTAAAATTTTAAAAAATATTTTTTTATTTTCAATAAATTCAAAAATATCTTTTTTAAAGTAGAAAGTTACAGCTAAGAATGACCCCATATGTAGACTAACGTCGATCGAGAGGTTGTTATTATTAAAATTTAAAAAATCAGAAATTAAAATCAAATGAGAGGAGGAGCTAATTGGTATGAATTCAGTAACGCCCTGTATTAAAGAGAGAATAAATATTTCAATCATATTTAATTTTTAAGATCCAAGATTGTTTTTTTAGTGTCAAAATTTAATGCATAGCAGTTATGCACAAAACAATCATTAAAATTAAAGGTTTTTTAAATTATAGGTAAATATTAATTACCTATTTTAGCTGTAAAAATGTAGATATTTTTAATAGATTAATAAAATTATGACAAAAAAAATGTTGCAGTTTACCAAGCTTGACCAGCAAACTCCTCAAAAAAGGGAGACTGGAAAAAGGCGTGAAGATTTTAAAGAAATTTATAATGAGTTTATAAATGAGAGAGCAAAAGAACAATCAAGCAGGTGCTCTCAATGTGGTGTTCCATTTTGCCAAATTCACTGCCCACTTCATAATAATATTCCTGACTGGCTAAAGTTAACAGCAGAAGGAAGATTACAAGAAGCTTATGAAATTTCTCAAAGTACAAATAATATGCCCGAGGTGTGTGGAAGAATTTGTCCCCAAGATAGGCTTTGCGAAGGTAATTGTGTAATTGAACAATCTGGACATGGAACAGTTACCATAGGATCAATAGAAAAATATATTACAGATACTGCTTGGGAAAAAGGCTGGGTAAAACCATTTGTAGTGAAAAAAGAAATTAAGCAGTCTGTTGGAATAATAGGGGCTGGCCCTGCAGGAATGGCAAGTGCTGAGCAACTAAGAAAATTAGGTTATCAGATTACAGTCTACGATAGATATGATAGATCTGGCGGCCTTTTAATTTATGGCATACCTAATTTTAAACTTGAAAAGTTTGTTGTTGAAAGAAGAACTAAATTATTAAAAGACAGTGGAATTAAATTTGTACAAAATTTTGAGATAGGTAAAGATGGTACCTTAGATGAAATTAGACAAAAGCATGATGCGGTTTTAATTGCAACAGGAGTATATAAAGCTAGAGAAATTGATATCCCGGGACACACATTAAAAAATATTTTTCCTGCTATGGATTTTTTAACGGCATCAAACAGAAAAGGTTTAGGCGATAAAGTAGATTTATTTGATGATGGAACTTTAAACGCAGAGGGAAAAAACGTAGTAGTAATCGGTGGCGGAGATACGGCTATGGACTGTGTTAGAACTGCAGTTAGACAAAAAGCAAAGTCAGTAAAATGTTTATATAGAAGAGATAGAGAAAATATGCCTGGATCAGTAAGAGAAGTTGGAAACGCCGAAGAAGAAGGTGTTGAGTTTGTTTGGTTAACAAGTCCAAAAAAATTTATTGGAGATAAAATTGTATCAACTATAGAAGTCAATAAAATGCAACTTGGAAATCCTGATGCTTCAGGCAGAAGAAAACCAGAGATAAAAGAAAATTCAGAGTTTGAAATTAAAGCTGATTTAGTTATTAAATCTTTGGGTTTCGATCCAGAGAATATTCCTAAATTATTTGATGCTGAAGAATTATCAGTTTCTAAATGGGGTACAATTAAAATTGACCTTCACACAATGCAAACAAATATTGATGGAGTTTTTGCTGCTGGCGACATAGTTCGAGGTGCTTCACTGGTTGTTTGGGCGATCAGAGATGGAAGAGACGCAGCAGATCAAATAGCAAAATATTTAGAAAACAAATCTAATAAAGAAAAAAAGGTTGAAGCTGCTTAATCAAGATGATCATTTATAAAAAAAATAAAAAACTTTTAGAGGATAATAATATTTACAATTCTAGCATGGAGCACGATGCATGTGGAGTAGGTATGGTTGCTTCAACAGATGGTAAAAAATATAGAAAAATTGTTGAGCATGGAATTGAAGCTTTAAAAGCAATTTGGCATAGGGGAGCCGTTGATGCTGACGGTAAATCTGGTGATGGAGCAGGTATTCAGCTAGAGATAGCTCCAAAATTTTTTAAAGAAAAAATTTTAGCAACAGGTCATAGCCCAGATGAGACAAAAAGAATATGTGTTGGAATGATTTTTTTACCAAGAACAAATTATTCTGAACAAGAAAAATGCAGAGAAATAGTAGAGTCAGTGTTGTTAAAAAATAATTTCTATATTTACGGATGGAGGCAGGTACCAGTTAATCCTAAAGTTTTAGGTAAAACAGCCGATCTAAATAGACCTGAAATAGCCCAAGTTCTTTTCAAAAAAAATGAAGAATTAAAAACAAATGATTTAGAAAGAGAACTTTTTGTATCAAGAAAAACTATTGAAAATTTAGCAAGAGAGTCACAGCTAAAGGATTTTTATATTTGTTCTTTTAGCTCAAGGTCTATTGTTTATAAAGGAATGTTTTTAGCAGAGTCTCTAGCTGATTTTTATCCTGACCTAAACGATAAAAATTTGACTTCAAGATTTGCAATTTTTCATCAAAGATACTCTACTAATACTTTTCCTAGTTGGGATTTAGCCCAACCATTCAGAACGCTAGCGCATAATGGAGAAATAAACACTGTAAAAGGAAATATTAATTGGATGAAAATTCACGAACAAGACATGTCGAGTCCATTGTTCAAAAACGTAGAAGAACTTAAACCAGTTATACGTAGTAGTTCAGACTCCGGAGCGTTAGATAATGTTTTTGAATTATTAACTCATTCTGGAAAATTAGCCCCGTTGATTAAACTTATGATGATACCTGACGCATGGTCCAAGAGAAGTAAAACGATACCAAAAAATCATCAAGATTTATTTAATTTTTTAAATAGTACAATCGAACCATGGGATGGACCAGCAGCGATATGTGCAACAGACTCAAAGTGGGTACTAGCAGCAACTGATAGAAATGGTCTTAGACCTTTAAGATACACAATTACCTCAGACAATTTATTTTTTGCAGGCTCAGAAACCGGAATGATCAAAATTCCTGAAGAAAAAATTATTTCAAAAGGAAAATTAGGACCTGGTCAAATTATTGCTATAGATTTAAAGAAAGGTAAATTATTTAAAGATAAAGAAATAAAAGATTATTTGGCTAAAGATTATAAAAAATATAGCAAACAAATAATTGATTTAGATAAAAAAATTATTGTAGATAAAGAAAAAGCAGAGTTTACCGGAGAAGAGTTAAAGAAAAGACAATATCTTTCTGGATTAAGTGTAGAAGACCTTGAATTAATTCTTCATCCAATGGCAGAAGAGGGGAAAGAAGCTTCAGGTTCTATGGGGGATGATACTCCCGCAGCCGTTTTGTCAAGTCACTTTAGACCTATCGCACATTATTTTAGACAAAATTTTAGTCAAGTAACTAATCCACCAATTGACTCATTAAGAGAAAATAAAGCAATGAGTTTAAAAACTAGATTTGGAAATTTAGGAAATATATTAGATTTTGATAATTTAACTGAGGAAAATATTTATGTTTTAGATAGTCCAGTTTTAACCAATTCCCAATTTAAAAAATTTAAAAATATTTTTAAGAAAAGAGTCAAAATTATTGATTGCACATTTGATATAAGCTCTTCCCTTAAAAGTAGGATAGAAAAAATAAGAGCTGAGTGTGAAATTGCAGTTCGTGAAGGTAGCAGTACTTTAATTTTATCAGATAAAGATATTTCTTCTAAAAGGGCAAGTATACCAACAATTTTAGCTGTAGGAGCGGTGCACTCACATTTAGTTAAGTTAGGATTAAGAGGATATTGTTCTATTAACGTGGAAAGTTCTGATGCCTTAGATACACATACGTTTGCTATATTAATTGGAGTAGGTGCAACGACCATTAATCCTTATTTGGCAATAGACAGTATTTATCAAAGGTTTGAAAGAAAGCTTTTTGGAGAATCAGATTTTGAGAATTGCGTTTTAAAATTTAAAAAATCTATAGATGCAGGACTTTTAAAAATTATGTCAAAGATGGGTATTTCAGTTATTAGCTCATATCGTGGAGGGTGCAATTTTGAAGCTGTTGGATTAAGCAGATCAATAGTAGCAGATTATTTTCCTGGAATGGTATCTAGAATTTCAGGCATTGGTACAATTGGAATTGAGACGAAAATTAAAGATCTTCATAAAAAGCTAAATGAAAAAAATGTATTCTCTCTACCGATAGGAGGACTTTATAAATATAGGAAAACTGGGGAAAATCATCAATATCAAGGAAATTTGATCCATCTACTTCAACACGCTGTAGGAACTAAATCTTACGAACATTATAAACAATACTCAAAGGGAATTCATAGTCTGCCACCTATTAATTTAAGAGATTTATTACAATTTAAGAATAGAAAAGACTCTATAAATATAGATGAAGTAGAGCCAGTAGTAGAAATCTTAAAAAGATTCGGTAGTGGAAGCATGTCACACGGTGCTCTATCTGCTGAAGCACATGAAACTCTAGCAATTGGAATGAATAGAATTAAAGGTGCGTCTTGCAGTGGAGAAGGCGGTGAAGACTCTAAACGATTTGTAAAATTACCAAACGGTGATACAGCAAATTCAAGAGTCAAACAAATAGCGTCAGCAAGATTTGGGGTTACAATAGACTATTTAAATAATGCTAATGAAATAGAAATTAAAATAGCACAAGGAGCGAAACCAGGTGAAGGTGGGCAGCTACCAGGATTTAAAGTTACAGATGAGATAGCAAGACTCAGACACTCAACTCCAGGGGTGACTTTAATTTCCCCACCACCTCACCATGACATTTATTCAATAGAAGATTTAGCTCAACTTATTTATGATTTAAAACAAATAAACCCTCTTGCAAGAGTAGGGGTAAAACTAGTAGCTTCAACTGGAATTGGAACAATTGCTGCCGGAGTTGCAAAAGCAAAAGCTGATATAATTTTAATTTCTGGCCACTCTGGTGGAACGGGAGCTAGTCCACAAACTAGTATTAAGTACGCCGGTATACCTTGGGAAATGGGTTTAACAGAAGCGAACCAAATATTAACATTAAATAATTTAAGACACAGTGTTACTTTAAGGACTGATGGAGGTTTGAAGACCGGCAGAGATATTGTTATAGCCGCAATGATGGGCGCTGAAGAATATGGACTAGGAACTTCTTCACTTGTAGCAATGGGTTGTATCATGGTTCGCCAATGTCATTCAAACACTTGCCCTGTTGGAGTGTGTAGTCAAGATAAAGAATTAAGAAAAAAATTCGTTGGAACACCAGAAAAAGTGGTAAATCTTTTCACGTTCGTAGCTACTGAAGTTAGAGAGATATTGGCCTCACTAGGGTACAAAAGTATTAATGAAATTATAGGAAGAACGGACCTGTTAAACCAAGTAAATAAAGGGTCCTCAAACCTTGATGATTTAGATCTTAACCCTCTTCTAGTTCAAGCAGACCCTGGGAACAACCCTCGTTTTTGTGAAAAAAAAATAATTAATAAAGTGCCTGATACTTTAGATGAAAAAATTTGGACTGATATTAAGAATAAAATAGATAGTAATAAAAAAACTTTTTTTGAATATATGATCGAAAATACATGTAGGTCAGTTGGCACACGCCTTTCACACTATGTTTACAAAAAGTTTGGAGATAATAAATTGGATGAAGATGTAATAAACATCAAACTTAATGGTTCAGCTGGACAATCGTTAGGTGCATTTTTAGCAAAGGGAATAAAGCTAACAGTAGAAGGGGACACCAACGATTATGTGGGTAAAGGTCTCTCTGGTGGAACTATTGTAGTTTACCCATCTTTAAAAAATAAAATAACTTCAAATGAAAACGTGATTATTGGAAATACTGTCATGTACGGGGGTACAACTGGACAACTTTATGCGTCAGGCCAAGCAGGAGAAAGGTTCGCAGTGAGAAACTCAGGATGTTTAGCTATCGTAGAAGGCTGTGGTGCTCATGGATGTGAATATATGACTGGTGGTACAGCTATTATCTTAGGACAAGTTGGTTACAATTTTGGCGCCGGTATGACTGGAGGTATGGCCTTTATCTATGATAAAGATGATAACTTTGAAGATTATGCAAACTCAACTTCAATTATCTGGCAGTCGGTAGAAACTGAATACTGGAAAAATTTTTTAAGGAAAAATTTACAAAATTTTCTAAATGAAACAAATTCTAAAGTGGCGAAGAAGATATTAGAAAATTATGATAGCGAAATATTAAACTTCAAACAAATATGTCCGATAGAAATGTTAGACAAACTGGAAAACCCCCTTACATTAAAGTTCTCAACTCAGAGAGTAAGTTAAATGAAAGAAATAAATATTTTTTGCTTTGGTTTTGGCCAAGTGGCTAAAAAATTTATAGAAAAAATCAATAAAGAGAAAATTCATTTAAATTTAACAACTACCTCACGAAAAGCGACAGGAGTAAAGGACTTTAAAAACATAAGTTATAAAAGCTACCAATTTTCTGAAAATTCATTTGATGAAAAATTGTTAAATGATTTAAATAAATCTGACCATATTTTGATATCAATATCTCCGGTTAATGGAGAAGACATAGTAATAAAAAAATTTCAAAATTTGCTTGAGAGTTCAAATGCAAAATGGATTACTTATCTTTCTGCAACAAGTGTGTATGGTGATCATAATGGGGAATGGGTAGATGAAGAAAGTAAAACTAATCCCACTTCATCGACGGGCATAAACAGACTAGTGGCTGAAAATTCTTGGATAAATTTGTCGATAAAAAAAAATTTACCTGTTCAAATTTTTAGGCTTGCTGGAATTTATTCTAACGAAAAGAATATATTGCTTAGATTAAAATCTGGAAATGAAAAAATAATTGATAAAAAAGATCATTTTTTTTCGAGAATTCATGTCGAAGATATTGCAAGTGTCTTATTCAAATCTTTAGAAAATTTTAAGTCAAAAGAAATTTATAATATTGCAGATGACAGACCTGCATCCTCAAAAGAAGTTGCTTTTTATGGATCTAAAATACTTGAGATTAAAAATCCAGAAACAATAGAAGTTTCAGCCATAGATAGTGAAGTTTTAAAAAATTTTTATAAGGACTCTAAAAAAGTTAGCAATAAAAAAATGAAAAAATTTTTTGACTACGAATTAAAATACCCGTCGTATGTGGAAGGACTAAACTATATCCTTAAGAATAATATCTAACTCTTTTATTATTCTTTTTAACGGTTTATTATCGGATAAACTATGATCTCCATTTTTAATTACTACTAGTTTTTTCTTAGCACCATTAAATAATGAGAGAACTTTTCTTGAAAAAGATACTGGCACAACTTCATCTTTACTACCATGAACCATAGTTACTCTAATTTTTGATCTAAATTTTTTAGAAAAAATTTTATTTTTTCTTCCATCTTTTATTAGTTGGGCTGTGATAGGATACTCATATTTACCAGCTTTAATAACACTTAACCCTTTATCAATAATCTCATTTTTGTTCTTTTTTGGAAATTTTTTCCACATCAGCCTTTCAAGAAATTCAGGTGCAGATCCGATGCCTACAAAACCTAAAATTTGTTTTTTAAAATACTTAAATTGATTTAAAGAAATCCAGGCACCCATGCTTGAACCAACAAGTATAAATTTATTTTTTTTAACAATTTTTTTTATTGAATTTTTAGCATCATTAGACCATCTAGTTATATTTCCTTTTGTAAACTCACCTGATGATTTGCCGTGCCCAGAATACTCAATAGCTAAAAAGCCTAATTTATTTTTAACAGCGTATTTTTTAAAAGCTTGAGGTTTTTTCCCGACAATATCAGACATAAAGCCTGGAAGAAAAATTACATAGAGTTTTTTTTTATAATAATTGTCGATATACCTAAGTTTTTTGGTCTCAGAGATTTTAAGATACTTAAATTTTTTCATAAAAAGTTTATCAATTTAATTGATATTGTATATTCTTATCATATGTCATCTAAAATAAAAGTAATGCAAGTTATTCCAAGACTAGGTTATGGAGGGGCTGAAACTGGTTGTTATGATCTTGCCCATTACTTAGCCGAAAAAGGTTGCGGATCATTTATAATTACTAGCGGGGGAGAGCTTTTAAAATATGTTAAAAAAAATAAAGTAAAAATTATAAAATTACCAGTACATTCTAAGAATCCAATTACAATACTTTTTAATTTTATTGTTATATCGATTTTGGTTCTAATTCATAACGTAGATATTTTACATGCAAGAAGCAGAGCACCTGCCTGGTCATGCTTCCTAGTTTGTAGCTTGACAAGGAGAAAATTTGTTACAACATTTCATGGAACTTATAACTTTTCAAATTCTTTAAAAAAATTTTATAATAGCATTATGCTTAAATCAAAATTAATCATTGCAGGATCAAATTTTATATTTTCTCACATCAATTCTAATTATCAAAATTATTTAAACGATAAAAAAAAGTTGTTAGTTATTTTTAGAGGTATAAATTTAGAATATTTTAATTCTAAAAATATTTCACAAAAACAAATTGATAAAATATATTATGACTGGAAAATTGATAAAAATAAATTTGTTATATTAATGCCTGGCAGACTAACTAGGTGGAAAGGACAGGAAAATTTAATTGAGTCGTTGAGTATACTTAGAGAGTATTACAATAAAGTTGATTTTGAGGTTGTGATTTTAGGTTCCGATCAGGGCAGAAATGTTTACAAAAAAAAATTATTTGTTCTAACAGAAAGACTTCATCTTAAAAATAAAATACACTTTATAAATCATTGTAAAGATATGCCAGCAGCCTATAAAATAGCTAATGTTATAGTTTCTGCGTCTGTTGAACCAGAAGCCTTTGGAAGAGTAGCCGTAGAAGCACAAGCATTGAAAAAACCAATTATCGCAAGCGATATAGGAGGTTCGAGAGAAACAATTCTCAATAATAAATCTGGTATACTGTATAAGTCAGATGATCCGAGGGAATTAGCTAAAGTTTTAAATAGAATTATGGATATGGACGAGATATCATTACTCAATATGGGTAATGAAGGGAGAAAAAACGTTGAAAAAAAATTTGATGTTGAAAAAATGTGTCAAACAACGTTTACAGAGTATCAAAAATTATTTAATAAATCATTATAATGCCCAGTATAAAACTTTTAGACGGTAAAAAAATATCATTTGTGAACTCAATTAATGGTTTTGAACTTACTAAAAAAATAAGTAAATCCTTAGAAAAAATAGCCTTAATAATGGAGGTCGATGGAGAGCTTAAGGATTTAAGCTTTGAAATAAAAAAAGACTCTAATGTAAAGATTATTACACCTAAAGATAAAGAAGGATTAGAAGTCATAAGACATGATGCTGCTCATATTATGGCTATGGCCGTTCAAGAGCTTTATCCAGGAACTCAAGTAACAATAGGTCCAGTAATCGAAGATGGTTTTTTTTACGATTTTGCCAGAAAAGAACCTTTTACAAGTGAAGATTTGAAGAAAATTGAAAAAAAAATGTCTGAAATAATTGATAGAGACGTAAAAACCAAAAGAAACGTTTGGAAAAGGAAAGAAGCAATAGATCATTTTAATAAAATAGGTGAGAAGTATAAAGCTGAAATCATAGAAAGTATTCCCACACAAGAAGAGCTGTCAGTTTACTCACATGGCGAAACTTGGTCTGATTTATGTAGAGGACCTCATTTAGCTTCATCAGGAAAAATAGGAAAAGCTTTTAAGCTTACAAAAGTTTCAGGAGCTTATTGGAGAGGAGACTCTAAAAATGAAATGCTTCAAAGAATATATGGAACTTGTTGGAGTACCAAAAAAGACCTAGATGAATATTTACATAGGCTAGAAGAGGCTGAAAAAAGAGATCATAGAAAACTTGGAAAAGAGATGGATCTTTTCCACTTTAGAGAAGAAAGCCCAGGAGCTGTATTTTGGCATGAAAAAGGTTGGATTTTATTTCAAAGACTTATTGAGTATATGCGAACAAAACAAAGACTTGCAGGCTACAAAGAAATAAACACTCCTGAACTTCTCGATAAATCCTTGTGGGAAAAATCTGGACATTGGGAGAAGTTTGGTGAACACATGTATACCTCTGAGACTCCGGATGAAAAAGTATTTGCTATAAAGCCAATGAATTGCCCTGGTTGTGTTCAAGTATTTAATCAAGGCTTAAAAAGCTATAGAGATTTACCGTTAAAGATGTCAGAATTCGGAAAAGTTCACAGATATGAGCCTTCAGGAGCATTACACGGATTACTTAGAGTGAGAGCTTTTACTCAAGATGACGCACATATTTTTTGCACAGAGGAGCAAATAACACAAGAGTCATTATTAGTAACAAATTTAATTTTAGATATTTATAAAAATTTAGGATTTGAAAATATCATACTTAAATATTCTGACCGTCCAGAAAAGAGAGTAGGTGATGATAAGTCTTGGGATAAATCTGAGTCTGCGCTTTTGGCAGCCATAAAGCAATCTAAGCTAGAATACTCAATTAATAAAGGTGAAGGCGCTTTTTATGGACCAAAAATTGAATTTGTTCTTAGAGATGCCATCGGAAGAGACTGGCAATGTGGAACGTTACAAGTAGACCTTAACCTTCCTGGAAGGTTAGGAGCATCTTTTGTAGATAAAGATGGTACAAAAAAAGTTCCTGTTATGCTTCACAGGGCTTTATTTGGCTCCCTAGAAAGATTTATTGGAATTTTAATTGAAAATTATGCTGGTAAATTGCCTTTTTGGTTATCACCAACACAAGTTGTAGTATGTCCTATAGCTGAAGAGAATAACGATTATGTAAAAAAATTATTTGAAGATTTGTTTAAAGAAGGTATAAAATGCGAAGTGGATTTAAGAAATCAAAAAATAAATTATAAAATAAGAGAACATTCTCTAGCAAAAGTTCCTGTAATAATTGTTTGTGGAAAAAAAGAGGTAGCCGACAACACTGTTACAGTTCGAAGACTTGGATCTGAAAAACAAGAAACACTAAAAAGAAATAAATTTATAAAAGATATACTTATGGCAAATAAACTTCCTTTAAATTAAGTGTCAAGTTTTAAACCTAATTACTTTCAAAGAAGAAGCAAACCTCAAGGACCTAAATCCAATGAGAGAATAAGAGCAATCGATGTTCAAGTAATTGGAAGTGATGGAAATAATTTAGGGGTATTACCATTAAAAAAAGCTATTGAAATTGCAAAGTCAGAGGAGTTGGATCTAATAGAAATTTCACCAAATGCTAATCCACCTGTTTGTAAAATAATGGATATAGGTAAATACAAATATGACTTACAAAAAAAAGCTAACGTTGCAAAAAAAAAACAAAAAATTGTTTCTTTAAAAGAAATTAAATTAAGACCCGGTACAGATGTACATGATTATAATTTCAAAATTAAAAATGCTAAAAAGTTCTTAACTAAGAAAGACAAAGTAAAATTCACTGTAAAATTTAAAGGTAGAGAAATGCAACATATAGAACTAGGAAAAGATTTAATGAAAAGAATTGTAGAAGACACAAAAGATGTAGGAAAAATTGAAACTCATCCTAAGTTTGAGGGTAGGCAAATGATTATGATAATTCAGCCCAATTAACAAAGATAATATCACCTTGTAATGGATATTTAATCTATATATAAAACCACAATATTTATGCCAAAATTAAAAACTAAAAGCTCAGCAAAAAAAAGATTTAGATTTACCGCATCCGGCAAAGTTAAAAGACCTCACGCTGGTAAAAGACATGGCATGATTAAAAGAACAAACTCTCAAATAAGAAAACTTAGAGGCACTACGATAATGACAAAATCAGATACTAAGATTGTAAAATCGTACATGCCTTATAATAATTAAGTAGGATTTAAAATGGCTAGAACAAAACGTGGAGTAACCAGCAGGGCAAAACATAAAAAAGTTTTCAAAGCTGTAAAAGGGCAATACGGAAGAAGAAAAAATACTATTCGTGTAGCTCGTCAGGCTATGGAAAAAGCTATGCAGTATGCCTACCGAGACCGTAAGGCTAAAAAAAGAGAATTTAAGACTTTGTGGATACAAAGAATAAACGCAGGTGTAAGATCTGAAGGCATTACATATTCTCAATTTATTAATGGTTTAAATAAGTCCAAAATTAAATTAGATAGAAAAGTTTTAGCAGAAATCGCCTATAATAACCCAGAAGTCTTTAAAACTATTGTAAAAAAAGTTCAATCCTCCCTTAACTAATTGGGGTCTTTGATTTATTCTATACAAAGTATAAAGAACCAAAAAATCAATGAGTGATTTAGATAAAATAAATTCTAGTTTTAATACAAAGATATCTTCTGTTAAGTCAAAAGATGAATTACAAAATCTCAAAACTGAATTTTTTGGTAAGAATGGTCAAATAACAAGTCAGTTTAAAAATTTAGGATCCCTAACTCCCGATAAAAAGAAAGAATTTGCCTCAGAGTTAAATAAATTAAAAGATAGTTTAACCAGTAAATTAGATACAAAGAGTTTAGAATTAGAAACAAAAGAAATCAATGACAAATTAAAAGATGAAAAAATTGATATAACTTTACCTATAAGATCAATCAGACAAGGAAAAATTCATCCAGTATCTCAAGTCATTGATGAAATTTCTTCAATATTTTCAGAAATTGGATTCTCTGTAGCTGAAGGTCCAGATGTTGAGACTGAGTACAATAATTTTACAGCACTAAATACCCCAGAGGATCATCCAGCTAGAGATATGCACGACACTTTCTATTTAGAGGAAAATAAAAAAATTTTATTAAGAACTCATACTTCACCTGTCCAAATTAGAACAATGTTAAGTGACAATCCACCTTTCAAAATTATTGTTCCTGGAAGAACCTATCGTTGTGATAGTGATCAAACTCACGCACCAATGTTTCATCAGCTAGAAGGATTACACATTGATAAAAACATTACAATGAGTCATCTAAAGGGATGTTTAGATTATTTTATTAAAGAATTCTTCGAGATTAAAAACGTTAAGATGAGATTTAGGCCAAGCCATTTTCCTTTTACTGAGCCTTCGGCAGAAGTAGATATTGGTTACAAACTTGAAAATGGAAAAATAGTTATTGGAGAAGGAGATAAATGGTTAGAAATTTTGGGTTGTGGAATGGTACATCCTAACGTCCTTAAAAATGTTAAAATAGATGTTAAAAAATATCAAGGATATGCATTTGGTATAGGGATTGATCGACTTGCGATGTTAAAATATGGGATTAATGATTTAAGAGCATTTTTTGAGACTGATTATAGGTGGTTAAATCATTTTGGTTTTGATCCTTTAGATGTTCCAACAAATTACAGGGGCTTGAGCAAATGATAATTACTATTCCATGGTTAAAAGAGCATCTGCAAACAAAAGCTAACGAAGCAAAGATTATCGACCAATTAACAAGCATAGGTCTTGAAGTTGAAGAAGTGAAAGAAAATTTAGGTGAATTAAGTGAATTCAGAGTAGCAAAAATTTTAAAAACTGAAAAACATCCTAATGCAGATAAACTTAAAGTTTGTGATGTATTTTTAGGTGGAGATGAAATTATTAAAGTAGTTTGCGGAGCTCCTAACGCTAGAGAAGGATTAATTACAATTTATGCCCCTCCAGGAGCTGTTATACCAAAAACAAAGTTCGAATTAAAGATAGCTAAAATAAGAGGAGTAGAGTCTAGAGGAATGCTTTGTTCAGAAAGTGAGTTAAATTTATCAAATGAAAGTGGCGGTATTGTAGAGTTAAAAAATAAAGATAAAGAAATTGGCAAAAGTTATTTTAAAAGCAATTCTGAAAAAGCGATAGATATTTCTATAACACCTAACAGAGCTGATTGTTTAGGAGTTAGAGGAATAGCAAGAGATTTAGCGTCATCTGGACTTGGAAGTCTTTTAAAATTAAAGAGGAAAAATTTAAAATTGAAATCGAGTCAACCAGTAAGAGTTGTGATTTCTAAAGAAAAAAACCAAGGATGCTTATCTTTTGGCAGCTGCTATATAAAAAATATTACCAACAAAGAAAGTCCACAATGGTTAAAAAATAAGATTATAGCTTTGGGGTTAAAGCCAATTTCTGCAGTAGTTGATATTACAAACTATGTAATGTTCGATTTAAATCGACCTCTTCATGCTTATGATGCCAACAAAATAGATAAAGAAATAATTGTTAGAAATTCAAAGGATGGCGAAGAATTTGAAGCTCTTGATAACAAAAAATATAAATTAAAAGATGGCATGTGTGTTATTACAGATAAAAGCAGTATTTTAGGTCTTGGAGGAATAATTGGAGGAACAAAAACCTCAACAGAACTAGATACTAAAAATATATTATTAGAGTCAGCTTACTTTTTACCGTCATCAATTAGAAAAACTGCTCGTTTACTAAATATTAATACAGACGCTAAATATAGATTCGAAAGAGGTATAGATCCAAACTCTACTCAAGAAGGTTTAGAGATAGCAATTGAATTGATACTTAAGATTTGCGGCGGAGAAGCTAGCAAGTATTCTATTGCTGGTCAAAGGATCCAAAAAAATAAAATTATAGAATTTGATGTTGAAAGATTTATAAATTTAATTGGTATTTCAATCTCAACGGCTGAAGCAGACAAAATTTTATCATCTTTAGGGTTTAAATGTAAAAAAAATAAGAAAAAATTAAAAGTCGAAGTTCCTTCTTGGAGACCAGATGTTACGCAGGATGTAGATTTAATTGAGGAGTTAATAAGAATTAAAGGATTTGATAAGATAAAATTAATTGAACCAGATAAAAAAAGAGTAAAAGAAACATTAAACTTTAAACAAAAACTTTTTCATCTTTCACAAAGATCCTTAGCATCTAAAGGGTATTTAGAAGCCGTTACTTGGTCATTCACGGACTCGAGTATCGACAAACAGTTTTCTAAAGGAGAAAAAGAAATAAAGATTTTTAACCCTATTTCCTCTGATTTAGATGTTTTAAGAAGATCAATATTTTCAAATCTAGCAATTTATTTAAAAAAAAATCAAGACAGAGGACATGAGGATTTATCATTTTTCGAAATAGGCCCTGTTTTCTTTGGAAAAAATCCTGGAGAGCAACAGGTGGTGGTTGGAGGAATTAAATCAGGTCAAGTAAATAGAAAAAACTGGAATGAAAAAGCAAGAAACATAGATGTTTTTGATATTAAAAGTGATGCAATAAGAACTCTTATCGAGTTAGGTTTGGATGAAAAAAATCTCTTTATAAGCGACTTAACCAAAGCTAGTTACCATCCTGGCCGATCAGGATCTATCACTTTGAAGTCTGATAAAGGTCCCCGTCTTGCTTATTTTGGAGAATTACACCCTGCTATAGTAAAAGATCTAGACTTTAAAGATAAAAATATTTTTGGATTTGAAATATATTTAAAAAATATACCTCAACCCAATAAAAAAGTAAGACAAACTAGGACAAATTATACTGTTTCAGATTTTCAGAAATCAGAAAGAGACTTTGCTTTTGTAATAGACAAATCTTTTAAAATTGGTTTGCTGGAAAAGTTAATTAAATCAGTGGATGAAAATATTATACAAAAAGTAAGTACATTTGATATTTACGAAGGAGAGAATATTCCTAAAGATATGAAATCAGTAGCTATTAATGTAATTCTTCAGTCTCTGGATAAAACTCTAAATGAAAAAGATTTAGATCAAATAAGCCAAAAAATAATAGAAACGGTTAAAGAAAAAACTGGCGCAACAATCAGGTCCTAATGTCGGATATAAACAGAATACGTAATTTTTCAATAATTGCGCACATAGACCACGGTAAATCTACTATAGCAGATAGAATTATTCATAAATGTGGAGGTTTATCAGACCGCGAAATGAAGACGCAAGTTCTTGACTCTATGGATATAGAACGAGAAAGAGGAATTACAATAAAGGCCCAAACGGTCAAACTTAAATATAAGGCTAAAGATGGCAAAGTTTATACTTTAAATATAATAGATACCCCAGGTCATGTTGATTTTGGTTATGAAGTAAGTCGATCATTATCTGCATGTGAAGGATCATTACTAATTGTTGATAGCACTCAAGGAGTTGAGGCTCAAACTTTAGCGAATGTTTATCAAGCATTAGAAATAAATCATGAAGTAATTCCAATTTTAAATAAAATAGATTTGCCAGCCTCGGACCTAGAAAAAACAAAAAAAGAAATTGAAGATGTAATAGGAATTGACACTTCAAGTGCAATTGGATGCTCTGGTAAGACAGGAGAGGGAATTGATGATATTTTGGAGTCAATTGTGAAAGCATTGCCTGCTCCAAAAGGGATTCAGGAAGATAAACTTAAATCATTACTGGTTGACAGTTGGTACGATACCTACCTTGGTGTGGTAATATTAGTTAGAGTGATAAATGGCAAAATTAAAAAAGATATGAAAATAAAATTAATGTCTAACGATCAAGAATATGTAATTGAAAAAGTTGGTGTATTTACTCCAAAACCAACAGACATTGGAGAGCTAAATTCTGGAGAAATAGGTTTTATAATTACTGGTATTAAATCTTTGTTAGAAACCAAAGTAGGAGATACTATTTGTGATGCATCAAATCCAATTGATACTCCTTTACCTGGGTTCAAGCCTAGTAAACCTGTTGTTTTTTGCGGTTTATTTCCAGTAGATAGTTCCGAGTATCAAAAATTAAAAGATGGCTTAGGAAAATTGAAACTTAATGATGCTAGTTTCTCTTATGAAGCAGAGTCTTCTAGCGCTTTAGGCTTGGGATTTAGATGTGGTTTTTTGGGATTGCTACATTTAGAAATTATAACGGAAAGACTAGAAAGAGAGTTTGATGTAAATCTAATAACTACTACTCCAGGAGTAATTTACAAAGTTCATCAAATTAAAGGTGGAGTTATAGATCTTCAAAATCCTTCTGGCATGCCAGACCCAACTAAAATTGTAAAAATAGAAGAACCATGGATTAAAGCTACCATTATTACTCCAGATGAATATTTAGGTTCAATTATAAAAATTTGTCAGGATAAAAGAGGAATCCAAAAAAACTTAAGTTATTCTGGAAATAGAGCTGTACTTTCCTACGATCTTCCTTTGAATGAAGTTGTTTTTGATTTTAATGATAGGCTTAAGTCAGTATCGAGCGGATACGCGAGTTTTGATTACGAAATTACAGGTCATAAAGAGGGTGATTTAGTCAAGCTTGGTATTTTAGTAAATGCCGAACCTGTCGATGCTTTAGCAATGATTATTCATAAAGATTTTGCCCAAAAGACAGGAAGACAAGTTTGTGAAAAACTAAAAGATCTTATACCAAGACATAACTTCATGATACCTATTCAAGCAGCAATAGGCGGAAAAATAGTTGCAAGAGAGTCAATTAAAGGTTTTTCAAAAGACGTACTAACTAAAATACATGGCGGTGGAGCTGGAGACAGAAAGAAAAAACTTCTTAAGAAACAAAAAAAAGGAAAAGCAAGATCTAAGCAGTTTGGTCGTGTGGAAATTCCTCAAGAAGCATTTATAGGTGTCTTAAAAATTTCTAAAGAAAATTAATAATATGATTAAAAAAAATTTTATAAAAAGAAAAAGTCAAAAAAAAAAAGTAAAAAATAAAATCAAAATTGCTATCTTAGGTGGATCAACAACAGATTTAGTAAAAAAATCAATCGAAGAATTATTATTTAAAAATAAAATAATATCTAATATTTACGAAAGTGATTATAATCAATTTTTTTATGAGGCAGTTAATACACCAAAAAAATTATTAACTTTTAGACCACAGATAATATATCTGCACACTACTATAGAAAATATTGAGGAATATCCAAATATTCATTTTAGCAAAAAAGATGTAAGAAAATTAATTGATCGAACAATCAATAAATATAAAACAATATGGAAACACTTATTTAAAAAATTAAATTGTACAATTATTCAAAATAATTTTGAACTTCCCAAATTTTCGAGTTTAGGTAGTTTAGATAGTTCAAAGTTTTATGGGAAAACAAACTATATAAATAGTATTAATCTAAGATTAAATGAAGAAGCAAATAAAAATAAGAATTTAGCAATCAATGATATTAATTTAATTTCATCAAGATTTGGATTAGATAAGTGGCACGACGATAGAATGTTCTTTAATTATAAATACGCTTTAGGAGATGAGGCCATAAAGGTTTTATCTCAAAATGTAGTCAGGCTTGTTCTTTCAATATTAGGAAAATCTAAAAAATGTTTGATCGTCGATTTTGACAATACCATATGGGGAGGTGTAATAGGAGAGATCGGTTCAAATAAAATAGAAATAGGAAACGGCTCTCCGCGTGGAGAAATTTTTTTTAGATTTCAAAAATATTTATTAGAACTGAAATCTAAAGGAGTTATCCTAGCCGGGTGTACAAAAAACGAGTATAATGTAGCTATTTCTGGACTTAAAAACAAGTCATGCTTATTAAAAGAAAAAGATTTTACTATAATAAAAGCTAACTGGAACAACAAATCAGAGAATATTAGAGAAATTGCAGAAAAATTAAATATTGGTTTGGACTCAATGGTATTTATAGATGACTCTAAATTTGAAAGAGAATTAGTTAAAAACCAATTGCCAATGGTAGAAGTACCAGAAATTGGGGAGGAGCCGGAAAATTTTTTACTTTTTTTAGATAGATTAAATTATTTTGAAAGCACGAACCTGTCTAAGGAAGATATTAAAAGGTCAGATTATTATAAAAATAACGTAAAGAGAGAAGATGCTAAAGCAAAATTTAATAACTATAAAGATTATCTTCTATCATTAAAAATGAGCTCAGAATTAAAAAGTTTTGATAATAAAAATATCGAGAGGATTACCCAATTAATTAATAAAACTAATCAGTTTAATTTAACTTTAAATCGAATGACACTTAAAGAAGTTTCAAAAGTAATTTCAGACAAAAACCTTTTATCGGTTTATGGAGATTTAAAAGATAAATTTGGAAATAATGGAATAGTTACTGCATTAATCGGAACAATAAGTAATCAGACTTTAGATATTAAGTTATGGGTAATGAGTTGTAGAGTTTTTAATAGAGATTTAGAGTTTGCTGTATTTGACTATCTAGTTCAACTGTGTAAAAAAAAAGAAATAAAAAAAATTTGTGGAAATTTTTTTCAAGGAGAAAAAAATATGATAGCAAAAAATTTCTATAAAACTCTTGGGTTTAAAAAGATAACAAAAAATAAGTGGCTGTATGAACTTAAAAAAAAATACAAGAATAAAAATGATATAATTGACTATTAGAATGGCACTAAAAAAAGAAAAAGTTTTAAAGAAACTGAAGTTAATTTTTTTTGAAATATTTAAAAACAAAAAATTAAAAATTAATTTTAACTCATCAGCTAATACCATTAAAAATTGGGACTCTTTAGCTCAAATTAATATAGTTCTAGCTACAGAAAAATTATTTAAGGTTAAGTTTAGTGTCACAGAAGTTTCTGAACTTAAGAATGTTGGTGAAATAATTGATTTAATTATAAAAAAAAATGGCAAGATATAAATTCAAAGATTTAAAAAAAGGTCAAAAAGTATCTTTTAAAATAAAATTAACATCTAAAATGCTAGATCAATTTACTAAATTAAGCGGCGACAAAAGCCCATTGCATACTAGTAAAAAATTTGCAAAAAAATATGGATTTAAAAATAGGCTTATTCATGGAATGTTAATCGGATCCCATTATTCTAAAATTATAGGAATTTTATTACCAGGCAATTTATCTGTAGAAGCCCAGATGAATATTAAATTTCATCAACCAACTTATGAAAATGATGAACTTTCGTTTAAAGCAAAAATAATTCAATTAAGTAATCCATACAAAATTTGCACGGTTGAGATTAAAACTTTAAATCAAAATAAAAAACTAGTTTCGTCTGCAGAGTCTGTAGTTAAACTAGTAGAGTAAAAACATATGTTTTGTTCCTAAATAATAGATTAATAAGGAGAGGTGGCCGAGTGGTTGAAGGCGCACGCTTGGAAAGCGTGTATACGAGCAATCGTATCAAGGGTTCGAATCCCTTTCTCTCCGCCATTTTTAAC
>MDSV01169037.1_pt1 | contig 43107 bp, 47 predicted proteins | sample 810851 | NCBI WGS metagenome assembly MDSV01 (sample SAMN05326640, study PRJNA326480) | marine metagenome | isolation source: seawater | place: Atlantic Ocean: North East | collected 2012
ATTAAATAAATTTTTTACCTTTTTTAAAGATGAATGATCAACCTTGAATGCAACATCAATAGCTTTTGATATTTTATCAATATATTCAACTTCTGCCTCTGCTAAGGATGATCCACTTTCTTGGCACCAATGAACAGGCTTTTCACCTTTTTCTAGGTAACCTTTGTTATAAATAATGCCTAGAGACCTGACAATGTCTGCTTCAAATTTTGGATCTAACGATTTATATGAATTTTCCCAATCACCAAGCACGCCCAGTCTTTTAAAATCATCTAATTGTTTATTTATTTGGCTTTCAGCATATTCTTTACAAGCTTTTCTAAAACTTTCTTTATTTTTTACGAGTTCGCTATTTTTTCCATGTTTCTTTTCAACATTAAGCTCGATTGGCAGACCATGACAATCCCAACCAGGCACATAAGGAGCGTTAAAACCTTGAAGAGTTTTAAATTTAATAGTTATGTCCTTTAGGATTTTATTAACCGAGTGTCCAAGATGTATGTCACCATTTGCATAGGGAGGTCCGTCATGTAAAAGAAATAACTCTTTATCCTCATATTTTTTTCTAATCTTTCCATATAAATCTTTACTGGACCATAAATCCAATATTTCTGGCTCTTTTCTAGGCAATCCAGCTTTCATCGAAAAATCAGTGTCTGGAAGATTTAATGTATCTCTATAGTTAACTGTCATGAGAGTTATTTAAAATATTTTTAGCTATTGATATATCCTCTTGAATTTGTAATTTTAGCATGTCTAAATTATCAAATTTCTTTTCATCTCTTATTTTTTTTATAAATTTCACAATTAATCTTTCTGAATAAATATCTCTGTTGAAATCAAATAAATGTATTTCAAGGACTGGACTACTTCCCCCTATTGTCGGTCTAACGCCCATATTAGCAATACCTTGTATTTCTTTATCATTCAATAAACATTCAACTGCATACACGCCATTTATAGGGAGTTTTTGTTTAGGTAACCAAATGTTTGCAGTTGGAACATCAATTGTTCTTCCAAGATGCTGACCATGAACAACTTTTCCAGAAAAAGTATATGGTCTTCCTAAAAGACTTTCAGCTAGTAAAAAATTATTTTCTGATAAGGCATTCCTTATTCTTGTACTACTAACACGTTCGTTATCAAACAGAATAGTTTCAGTATTTTCAATAAGAATATTATTTTTGGATCCCCAATCACGTAAAAGATCTATATCGCCTTTTCTATTCTGACCGAATCTAAAATCATCTCCTACTGTAAAACTTACTAAATTAATTGATTCTAATATTTCAGTAATGAAATTTTCAGGTGTCATTGTTCTTAAAGAATTATTAAATTTTAAAAAAAAGGCAAAATCTATTTCATATTTTTTAAGAAGTTTTACTTTTTCTCGCCATGGACAAATTCTAGGGGGCATCTCTGAGTTTTCATCTCTAATCTTTGCAAAATATTCAGCTGCATGCGGTTCTGTAAAAAATACAATAGTTTTTGCATCATATTTTTTAGAATTTTTCTTTATTTTCTCTAAGATTGCTTGGTGACCTAAATGCATACCATCAAAATTCCCGATGGTTCCGCAGAGTTTATTCTTCGGGTAACGAGATCTAAATAACTCTAAATTATGCTGCCCTCTTATAAGATACATTTTAATTAAATAAAGTCCTCAATGGCTTTCCATTTATAAAACGAGCTATAAAAAAATAAATTAATATTGAAATTGATATTTCTAAAGATAAATAAATAAGTCTTTCGATTTGATTAAATTCAATAAAGTTTGTTTTGGTTGTATAAAAATTTAAAAAAGTTATTAAAAATATGCTTGATAATAAGATTATCAAATTAAATTTATTAAATAAGCTTCTAATGTGAATAAAGCCATTTTTATATAGAATGATTTCAAGAATTATAACACTTACCAATGCTGCTATAGAACTTCCAATAGCCAAGCCAACATGCCCATATCCCATAACGAATGCTAATAGGTAATTTAAGGACGTGTTAAGAAGAAGTGATACAAGTGCAACATACATTGGGGTCTTAGTATCTTTTCTAGCAAAGAAAGCAGGAGTTAAAACTTTCATTAGCATAAAAAAAGGTAAGCCTATAGAAAAAGCCATTAAGCTATACGATGATTTTATAACATCGAGCTCTGTAAATTCACCTCTATAAAAAATAGTACTTATTAAATCTTCTGCACAAAAAAATAATCCTATTAATGAAGGTATGCCTATAAACAAAACAAATTTTTGTCCTTTTTTTATATTTAAAATAAACTTATCTTCTTCATTTGCTGAGTTTAAATTTGATAATGTTGGAAGTAACACGGTGCCTATTGCAATAGCAAAGATACCCATGGGAAATTGAATTAATCTGTCTGAAACATATAACCAAGTCGGGCTTCCTGTTTCAAGCAGTGATGCAAAAATGGTATCAATTAATAAATTTATTTGAATTATCCCCCCTGCTAAAACTGCTGGGAGTATTAATTTAAAAAATTTTCTTACTCCTGGATTTTTTAAATCTAATTTAGGTATTGGTAGTCTGTTGATATTAATTAGGGGAGAAATCTGTATTAAAAGTTGAAGTATGCCAGCTACAATTACACCCCAAGCTAAAACATATATTGGCATATCATACTTAGGCGCTATAAAAATTGCTGCAATTATTAAAGATAAATTAAAAACTACAGGCGTAAAAGCCGGTATAGAAAATTTCTGATGCGTGTTTTGAATTCCTCCTGCAAATGCTACTAATGATATTAGAGCTAAGTATGGAAACATTATTCTTAACACATCTATTGAAATACTTTGTTTAAATGGATCAAGGTAAAAACCTGGAGCAAATATTAAAATAAACAACGGTGCGAAAACTAAAACTAGAATTGTAAATATAAATAGAAAGACTAATAAAGTTCCCGCTATAGCATTAAGAAAATCATTTGTTTTATCTGGATTATTTGTTTTTTCATAATCAGTATAAATAGGAATAAATGCTTGATTAAATGCCCCTTCTGCAAAAAATCTCCTAAATAAATTAGGAATTTTTAAAGTAATGACAAATATGTCATGAAATACTGATGCACCCATTAGGTTTGTAGTAGAGATATCTCTTATAAGACCAAAAAGTCTTGAAAGCCCTGTTCCAGATATAACTTTTCTTAAATTACCAAAAAAATTAAAAGAATTTTCCGAGTTTTTTATTTTTATATTATTCAAAATTTAAAGATGCTGAGTTTATACAATATCTAAGGCCAGTTGGCTGAGGCCCATCATTAAAAACATGTCCAAGATGTGCATCACATTTAGAACACTTCACTTCTGTTCTATTCATGCCAAATGAGTTATCTCTAGACTCATTTATTGATTCATTATTTATAGGAATAAAAAAACTAGGCCATCCGCAACCTGCATCAAATTTTGTTTTTGATTCAAATAATTTTTCACCACAGCAAATACATTTATAGACTCCTTCTTTATTAAAGTCCCAGTACTTACCTGTGAAAGGTCTTTCTGTCCCAGATTGCCTTGTTACTCTGTAACTTTCTTCGTTTAATAACTTCTTCCACTTATTATCATTCTTTACAAGTTTTGACATAGGTTAATTGTAAATAAAAAGAAGTTGTATGAGTAGCTATAATAAAAGTGTTAATGCGATTTATCAGGTTTAAGCAAGCTCTTAATCCAATTAATAAAAGAATTCTTACTCAATGTATATTTATCCAACATATCAAAATCATATGCTAATTTCCTGGGATCTTTGAAAAAATCTTTTCTGGTATTAAATTCTTTTTTATCTAACTTTTTAACCAGTTTTGCTGGATTTCCTGCAAATACACAATTATCAGGAACATCCTTAGTTACAACGGCTCCAGCACCAATAATGCTATTTTTTCCAATCGTTACCCCTTTGCAAACTATCGCACTATCTCCAATCCAAACATTATCTTTTAATATTACTGGTTTAGTTATACCAACTGGGTGAGCACGATCATATATATCATGCCAATCTGCATCAGAAATATATGCTCCATGAGCAATCATGCATGCATCACCAATTTGAATTTTTTCTGCAGCCATAATCCTGACACCAGGTGTAATTAGAGAATATTTACCAATTATAATTTGACCCTCATGATCACCAATATTCCACGAGGTAAATTCTATGTTTGCATCAGGTGCTCCAATTAAGGTTGGATAATCATCGATCGATACATTTTTTCCAAAAACCTTTATATACCTTGGTTTAAAATAAGCACCTCCTTTGCCCAAGATTTTAAATTGTGGTTTTAAAAAATGTTGGACATAAGCATTTATTATTTTTGTAGCAAATTTCTTAAGCCAATATGGTCGATTATCTTTTCTAATAATATTCTCCTATTATTAATTTCTACTATGATAAAGTAGCACAAAAATTATAAATAAAAATTGATTGATAAATATATTATAGAGTTTAAACAGCTAATAAAAATAGGAATTCCAATTTTTGGTTCTCAAATGTCATATATGCTTATGGGAGCAACTGATGTAATTGTTGCTGGTAGAGCTAGTGCAAATGACCTAGCAGGCCTAGCTTTAGGAACTGCTTTTGGAAATGCTATTTGGTTTTTTGTTTCAGGTGTTATTTTTTCAGTTACGCCAATAATTGCTCAACTATATGGAGCCAAAAAATTCATAGAAATAGGTAAAAAATTAAGAGAGATTCTATGGATTGCACTTTTTTTATCTATTTTTATAGTCTTAATATTTATGAATCTAGATTTAATATTAAATCAGCTCCCAACTAAAACAGATATTACTAAAATATCAGGCGACTATCTAAAAGCGGTTTCGGTAGGAACTGCATTCTTCACTGTTTATACATGCTTAAGATGCTATAGCGAAGGAATGACTCTAACTAAACCAATATTTGTAATTGCTTTCTGTGGTATGTTATTAAATATCCCACTGGATATAATTTTCGTATATGGATTATTTGGAGCTCCAAAACTTGGTGGTGTTGGTTGTGGAATAGCAACATCCATAATTGGTTTCTTAATGATGGTGGTTTTAATTATTTATATTAATCTTTCTAAAAATTATAAAAAAACTAAACCATTTTCAGAATTCACCCCATTCTCATTAGAGACTACTAAAGAAGTGTTTAAGCTTGGCTTACCGATTGGTATTGGAATTTTTTTTGAGCTAAGTATGTTTTCTGGTGCTGCGATAATTCTAAGTGTCTTCGGAGAAATAGTTGTGGCAGGCCATACGGTTGCAATTAATATTGCAAGTTTATTTTTTATGGTGCCACTATCAATTGGACTAGCTGCAGCTACAAGAGTTGGCAACCTTATAGGTGAAAAAAATCCTATCCAAGCTCAATTTGCATCATTCTCTGCAATATATCTTTGTGCATTTACAGCGCTTATAAACAGTATAATAATATTGATATTTGGTTCGTTTATTGTTGGTTTATATACGAATGAAATTCCAGTTAAAGAGCTTGCTGCAACGCTCATAGTATTTGCAGCAATATTTCAATTACCTGATGGCATTCAAATGGGCGCATTAGGTAGTTTAAGAGGATATAAAGATACTTTCGCCCCTATGATTTTATTATTTATTTCTTTCTGGCTTTTCGCTATGCCAATAGGATATTTTTTAACGAATTATGGTTTTAATGGCCCTTTAGAAGCAAAAGGTATGTGGTATGGAATGATTATAGGATTGAGTATATTTGCAGTATTAGCTATAAGCAGATTGAAATTAATTATTAAAAAAAATCTATTGATTAATTATTCTTGAGAACTTCTTTAACTTTGGTTCCAATCTCAACTAAATTATCAGCAATATAAACACCGCACTCCCTTAATTTAAAGATTTTATCTTTTGCAGTTCCCTTTCCTCCTGCAATTATTGCTCCAGCATGACCCATTCTTTTTCCAGCAGGTGCGGTTTGCCCAGCAATATATGAAATTACTGGTTTTGTTATATTATTTTTAATGTATTCAGCAGCAGACTCTTCAGCAGTCCCTCCTATTTCTCCAACCATCACAACTGCTTCCGTTTGTTGATCTTCTTCGAATAACTTAAGCATATCTATAAATGATGATCCTGGAATTGGATCACCTCCAATACCAACACAACTACTTTGTCCAAAACCCAAATCTGTAGTTTGTTTTACAGCTTCATAAGTAAGGGTCCCAGATCTTGAAATAATTCCAATTGATCCAGGTAAATGAATGTTACCAGGCATAATACCAAGCTTAGCCTCCCCTGGTGTAATGACACCAGGACAGTTAGGTCCAATTAATCTAATTCCTTTATTATCAACATATTTTTTTATATCAAGCATATCAAGTGTTGGAACACCTTCGGTAATACAAACTATTAATCTAATGCCTGCTTCTGCGGATTCCATTATTGAATCTTTACAAAACCTTGCTGGCACAAAGATTATAGAAGCATTTGGTTCTTCAGCCTCAACTGCTTCTATAACAGAATTAAATACAGGTTTACCTAAATGTACTTGACCGCCCTTTCCTGGAGTAACACCACCAACAATATTAGTTCCATATTCTATGGATTGTTCTGAGTGAAGTGTTCCTTGAGACCCGGTGAAGCCTTGAACAATTAATCTGGTTTCTTTATTTACTAATATACTCATTTTGCTAGCTCAACTGATCTTTTAGCGGCATCAGATAAATTATTTATGCTTTCTATTTTTGTATTAGCCTTAGATAAAATTTTTGCTCCAATATCAGCATTATTTCCTTCTAAGCGAACAACAATAGGAATTTTTATATCAACTTCCTTAATTGCAGCTATTAATCCCTCTGCAATTAAATCACATCTAACAATTCCACCAAATATATTAACCAAAACAACTTTAACATCAGGATCTTTTAAGATGATTTTAAATGCCCTTGATACTCTCTCTTGAGTGGCCGTACCACCAACATCAAGAAAATTTGCAGGATTTCCACCAAAGAACTTTATAGTGTCCATAGTGCCCATTGCCAAACCAGCTCCATTAACCATACAACCAATATTTCCATCCAAGGAAACATAACTTAAATCATTTTTAGCTGCTTCAGATTCTTGAGGGTCTTCTTGAGTTTCATCATACATTTCAAATAATTCTGGTTGCCTAAATAATGCATTTGAATCAATATTTATTTTTGCATCTAAGCAATGTAAATCACCAGCAGAATTTATAACTAACGGATTGATTTCTAGTAAACTTAAGTCTTTCTCAATAAATAATCTTAAAAGATTATCTATCATGCTTGTAAATTGACCAGTTTGATCTTCGTTAAGTTTTAAAACCATTGCAATGTTTTTTGCATATAAAGGCAAGGAGCTATCTTTATACTCTACCGGCTGATAAATAATTTTTTCAGGCGAATTTTTAGCAACCTCTTCTATATTTACCCCTCCTTCACTTGAGCCAATGAAGACAATACTTTGTGAGTCCCTATCAATAACTGCACTTAAATATAATTCTTTAGCAATATCCATACGTTCTTCTATCAAAATTGAGTTGACAACCTGACCTAATTTGTCTGTTTGATAGGTAACCAATCTATTCCCTAACCATTTTTTTGAAAATTCAACTGCCATTTCAGGTGAATCTATTAATTCCACCCCTCCAGCTTTACCTCTCCCACCAGCATGAACTTGAGCTTTAACAACCCACTTTGATCCACCAATCTCATTACATGCATCAATTGCATCATCAGGGTGGAAAATAATCTTACCTTTGGAAACAGGTAAGTTATATTCTGCAAATAGAGCTTTGCCTTGATACTCATGAAGATTCATTTTCTTTTATTTCCTATATGAATTGCTTGATTATTAGATGCTAAAGCAGCCTCATGAAAGGCTTCTGACACAGTAGGATGACTAAAGATTGTTAATCCTATATCTTCTGAACTAGCATCAAATTCCATAGAAATTAGAGCTTGTTGAATAATTTCAGCTGCCGCTGGGCCAAAGACATGAACCCCAAGGATTGTATCCGTTTTTTTGTCTGATAAAACTTTTACTAGGCCATCAGGCTGATCAACTGCAAGCGCTCTTCCATTTGCAGCAAAAGGAAACTTTCCAATCTTATAATCAACTTTCTTTGCTTTTAATTCATTCTCATTTAAACCAACCCAAGCAATTTCTGGATGAGTATATATAACTGAGGGGATTAAACTATAGTTTACTTCAGCATGTTTTCCAGCAATCCTTTCAGCAACCATCATTCCTTCTTCACTGCCTTTATGAGCAAGCATTGGACCTCTTACCAAATCTCCAATTGCCCATATATTTGAAATAGAAGTTTGACAATAATTATTTACTTCGATCAAACCATTTTCTAATTTAATGTCTAATTCTTTTGAAATAATATTATCTGAATAAGCTTTTCTTCCAACTGCGATAATCAACTTATCAAAACTCATTTCAATTTCGTTTCCATTTTGTTCATATAAAATTTTGATGTTATCTTTAAGTTCTTTAGAACTGATTAATTTAGAGCCCAAATGAATATCTAAGCCTTGTTTTTTAAACTCTTTAAAAGATTCTTTTGAAAGATCAGAGTCTGCCATAGGTAAAAAATCATCCAATGCTTCAATTACTGTTACTTTAGATCCTAACCTTGACCATACACTTCCTAATTCTAAACCAATAATGCCTGCTCCAATGACGCCTAAAGATTTAGGAACCTTATTGAAGGATAGTGCTCCTGTGCTATCTACAATATTATTACTGAATTTTGCTGCAGGAATTTCAATTGGTTTAGATCCTGTAGCGATAATTATATTTTTTGCTTCTATATTCTTGATGGATCCATCTGACATAGTAACCTCAACTACATTTTCTGATATAACTTTTCCTTTGCCGCATAAAGATTCAACTTTATTAGTTGAAAATAATCCAGATATTCCACCAGTAAGTTTCTTAACTATTTCATTTTTTCTCTGCATCATTGTCTTTAGATCTAATTTAAGATTTCCAACCTTGATGCCATGTTTATCTAAATTTTTATTTGCTTCATAGTACCTTTGAGATGAATCTAAAAGAGCTTTTGATGGTATGCATCCAATATTAAGACATGTGCCACCTAAATTAATATTTCCTTTTTCATCATATGATTCTTCAACACATAGAGTTTTTAGTCCCAATTGAGATGCCCTAATTGCAGCTACATATCCAGCTGGACCGCTTCCTATAACAACTACATCAAGCATGTTTTTCCTTAAATATTATAAGTTTAGTAATAATCTTTCCGGGGATTCAAGCTGTTCTTTTATAGAAACTAAGAAAGTTACAGCTTCTTTGCCATCTAATATTCTATGATCATAGCTCATTGCTAAATACATCATAGGCCTAATTTCAATTTCTCCATTTATTGCAATTGGCCTCTCTTGAATAGCATGCATTCCCAAAATTGCTGTTTGAGGGGCATTAAGGATAGGTGTAGAAAGCAAAGATCCAAAAACACCTCCATTTGAAATTGTGAAAGTTCCTCCCTGCATTTCTTCGATTGATAATTTTCCATCTCTTGCTTTCTCAGAATAATTTAAAATAGATTTCTCAATTTCTGGTAATGATTTAGTATCTGCATCTTTGATAATTGGGACTACTAAACCTCTGTCTGTAGAAACTGCAACCCCAATATCTTGGAAGCCATGATAGACAATGTCGTCTCCATCAATTGATGCATTAACCACTGGAAATTTCTTTAATGCTTGTACTACAGCTATTACAAAAAAGCCCATAAAGCCAAGTTTAACTCCATGCTCTATCTCAAATTCTTTACCATATTTTGATCTAAGCTCTTTAATGGGTAACATATCTACTTCGTTAAACGTAGTTAGCATTGCTGTTTCTTGTTTTACTGAAACTAATCTTTTTGCAATTGTAGATCTCAGACGAGACATGGGTACTCTTTTTTCAGGTCTATCATCACTCGAAAGCAATTCATCCGAATAAACAGAAGCAGTTTTTTTAGATTCTAAATGAGTGATAACATCTGCTTTTGTAATTCTATCTCCTTTTCCTGAAGAAGAAATTTGATTAGGATCTAGGCCTTTTTCGGAAATTATTTTTTTAGCAGCTGGTCCTGTTTTTTTAGTTATTACTTTATTTTCAGTAGTTTTTTCTTTTTTATTAAGAGTTTTGTCTTCAGCACTTGATTCATTCGATTCTGCTTGATTGCTTGATTCTTTATATTCACCTATTACTTCAGAACTAGCTACCGTATCACCTTCTATTTTGATAATTTTAGTAATAACTCCATCTGATTGGGCCAAAACTTCTAAAACAACTTTATCAGTTTCTATTTCTGCAATAACCTCATCCTGATTAACACTTTCGCCCTCTTTTTTTAACCAATTGGCAATTGTCCCATCAGCTACAGATTCTGGAAATGTTGGAGATTTAATTTCAATATTCATTAATTAATTGCCTCATTGATAATATCTTCCTGTTGCTTAAGATGTAATTTCATTAAACCTACTGCTGGAGCAGCTGCTGCTTCACGGCTAATCAAATCAACGTCCAATCCTTCACCAAGCCTATCTAAAACTCTTTGTATTCTATGTCTATGACTAAACCATGCTCCTTGGTTTTGTGGTTCTTCTTGGCACCATATATATTTATGTATATTTTGATACTTTGTTAAGATTTCTTCAAGGTCATCATAGGGAAATGGATACAATTGCTCTATTCTAATTATTGCAATATCCTCTAGTTTTTTTTCTTCTCTTTTTTTAAGAAGGTCATAAAATAACTTACCAGAACACATAATAATTTTTTTAACCTTATTTTTATCCTCAATATTGTCATCAATAACACATGAGAAACCACCTTCAGTCAATTCATTAAGTGAAGATGTTGCCATTGGATTTCTTAATAAACTTTTTGGCGATATAACAACTAATGGAGTTCGCATTTTTCTTATAGCCTGTCTTCTTAATAAATGGAATATTTGTTTTGGAGAACTTGGAACACAAACCTGTATATTCTCAGAAGCACATAGTTGAAGAAATCTTTCAAGTCTTGCGCTACTATGCTCAGGTCCTTGACCTTCATATCCATGAGGTAATAGCATAACCAATCCTGATAGTCTTTCCCATTTGTGCTGAGCTGAAACTATAAATTGATCAATAACTACTTGAGCTCCGTTAGCAAAATCTCCAAATTGAGCCTCCCAAATAGTTAATCCTGATGGCCAAGTCGCCGAAAAACCATATTCAAAACCTAAAACTGCTTCTTCAGATAATAACGAATCATAAATATCAAATCTTGTATTATTTTTTTCTGCGATTTCCGCTAGAGGAATAAAACCCATACCAGTTTTAGTATCAAAAACAGATGCATGCCTATGAGAAAAAGTTCCACGTCTTACATCTTGCCCAGTTATTCTAATAGGATATCCTTCACTCAATAATGTTGCATAAGACATATTTTCAGCAAATCCCCAATTTATCATTAATTCTTCATTGTTCATTTTGATTCGTTCTTCAAAAATTTTATTAGCTTGATTGCCTAAACTGAATGATGTGGGAACTTCACATATACTTTTTCCAAGTTTTTTAAATTGTTTTTTATTAAAAGTTGTGTCTACCTTGGGCCACCATTTGATATCCATAAATGGCTCCCAATCAAACCATAAAGTGTCATTTGGTTTTTTTGCTAAATTTTTTGCCACAACTTGTCCGCCTTCAAGAGACTTTCTATATTCTTTTCTAATTTTTTTAGAATCCTCCATAGAAAGGATGTTCTCATCTTTTAAATAATTTTCATATTGGCTCAAAACTGATGGATGTTTAGCAATTTTTTCATACATTAGAGGCTGGGTTGCAGATGGGTCATCTGCTTCATTATGACCTCTTCTTCTATAACAAAAGAGATCAATCACAATATCTTTTTTAAATGTATTTCTATATTTACATGCTATCTTTGCTGCATTAATAACCATCTCTGGATCATCTCCATTAACATGAATAATTGGCGCTTGAATAATTTTAGCTACGTCAGAAGAATAATCCGTTGATCTTGAATCATTTATATTACTAGTTGTAAATCCGATTTGATTATTAACAATAATATGAATCGTCCCTCCTACATTAAACCCTCTTGTTTGAGACATTTGAAGTGATTCCATTACAACGCCCTGACCAGAAAAAGAAGCATCTCCATGAAGTAATACTGGTATAACTTTTAATCTATCTTTATCCTTAATTCTATCTTGTCTAGCCCTAACAGAACCTAGTACAACTGGATCAACAATCTCTAAATGTGAAGGATTATTAAATAGTGAGACATGGACCTCTCCACCTGGAGTATTAAAATTAGAAGAGAATCCTAAATGATATTTAACATCACCGCTATTATCGCCATCTAATTCATAATCCTCATCAAAAGCAGAAAATAACTCAGATGGGAGTTTTCCTAAAACATTTACTAGCAAATTTAGTCTTCCTCTGTGAGCCATACCAAAACATATTTGACTTGCTCCCAAAGAACCGCAATTTTGAATTACGCTTTCAACTAGTGGTACGAGGGATTCAGCACCATCAATTCCAAAACGTTTCATTCCTGGATACTTAGCAGATAGATATTTAGCTAAACCTTCTGCTGAATTTAACCTTTCATAAATATTAAGTTTTTCTTTTTTATCAAAAGAATACTCTTTCAATCTTGACTCAAACTTTCTCTGAAACCATCGCCTCTCTTTTGAATCAAAAATATGATTGCATTCAATTGCAATGTTACCGCAATAACTTGCTTTTAATTGTTTGATAATCTCTCTAAGAGTTAATTTATTAACATCAGTAAATGTATCTGTATAAAACTCTTTATCAAGGTCATTCTCTGAAAGACCATGGAATTCAATACTAAGATCTTCAACAGTTTTATGCTCCATCATTCCCAGAGGGTCTAAATTTGCTTGAAGGTGGCCTCTATTCCTATAAGACTTAATTAATCTAATAACCTTTCCTTGTCTTTCATCTATTGATGATGCTGCAATAGAACTAGAGCTGTTTCTTGATATGCCTTTAAACTCTTTAATTATTTCTTGATGAGAAATCTCTCCATTTGAGCTTGGATGTTTTGGTAAATTTGTGAAGAAATCAAACCATTCTTCTGAAAGATCTTTTGGGTTGCTTATAAATGTTTCGTATAGACTTTCTAAATAGGCAGCATGTCCTACTGAGATGTGTGAGCTTCCCCATAGCTCTTTCATAGATAAACTCATTTTATGTCTATATTTTAAGCTCCGTCAGAGACAATTATATCCTTTTTATTTTTATGTAACATTGATTTTATTTCACCAATCGCTTTGTTTGGATTTAGACCTTTTGGACAAACATTTACACAGTTCATAATTCCATGACATCTATATACACTAAATGGATCAGACAAGGATTCTAATCTTTCCTGAGTTTTTAGATCTCTTGAATCAGCAAGAAATCTATAGGCTTGTAGTAAGGCTGCTGGCCCAACAAATTTGTCTGGATTCCACCAAAATGATGGACAACTAGTTGAACAACAGGCACATAAAATGCATTCATATAACCCGTCTAATTTATCTCTATCTTCAGGGGATTGAAGCCTTTCTTGTTCTGGAGCTGTTGTTTCGTTTTGTAAAAAAGGCTTAATTTTTTCATATTGTGTATAAAACTCTGTCATGTCTACTACTAAATCTCTAATAACTGGAAGACCAGGCAATGGTCTTAATTCTATTTTATTTCTTTTGATAACCTCTGAGATTGGTGTAATACAAGCAAGACCATTTTTTCCATTAATATTCATTCCATCTGATCCGCAAACGCCTTCTCTACAAGATCTTCTATATGAAATTGATTGATCTTCTTCTTTAAGCAGATTTAGTAAATCTAAAACCATGATATCTCTATCAGGTTTTTTAATAGTGTATTTCTTCATATATGGAAATTTGTCCTCTTCGGGATTATATCTATATAGACTTACTTGTAGGTTGTTTCCTAACATTAATAAGTCCTTATCATTGGAGGAAACGCTTCTACTTTTGAAGGGTTAAAATTTACTTCTCTTTTAGTTATAGATTTCGACTTTGGATCAAACAAAGTATGACATAACCAATTTTCATCATCTCTTTCAGGATAGTCATCTCTAGCATGGGCTCCCCTGCTTTCATTTCTTTCATATGCTGAAATTGCAGTTGCTTCAGCCACATCAAATAAATTTTGTAATTCAATTGCTTCTACTCTGCTTGTATTAAATGCATCACTTTTATCGGTTAAATAAAGATTATCTACTTTTTCTTTTAGCTCTTTTAATTGATCAAGGCCCTTACTCATAAATTCACCGCGCCTAAAGACACCAAAATAATTTTGCATACATTCTTGAAGTTCTTTTTTTACATCAGCTGTTTCAAAACCTGAGCTCGATTCATTTAATTTATTTAACCTTTCTAAAGAGGCATCAATATCACTTTTAGTTGCTGATTCTACACCACCGCCTGACTTGAGCTCTTGTTGTATATGTTTTCCAGTAGCTCTTCCAAATACTACTAAATCAAGTAATGAATTTCCACCCAACCTATTTGCTCCATGGACAGAAACACATGCAGCTTCACCTACAGAAAATAAGCCTGGGATTAGATAGTCTTGACCATCTATTCTTGTAAAAGCTTGTCCTGATACATTTGTAGGAGTTCCGCCCATCATATAATGACAAGTAGGAACAACTGGTATTGGTTCATAAATAGGATCTACATGTGCAAAAGTTCTAGATAATTCACATATTCCTGGTAGTTTAGAATTTAGAACATCAGCTCCTAAATGATCTAATTTTAAAAAAATATGATCATTTTTTTCACCACAACCTCTTCCTTCAAGTATTTCAAGCACCATAGATCTTGCAACAACATCTCTTCCAGCAAGGTCTTTAACATTTGGAGCATACCTTTCCATAAATCTCTCACCATCTTTATTTATAAGATATCCACCTTCACCTCTACAACCCTCAGTAACAAGAGATCCTGCGCCATATATTCCAGTAGGATGAAATTGCCACATTTCCATATCTTGAGCAGGATATCCAGCCCTTAGTGTCATTGCTAGGCCATCCCCAGTATTTATTAAAGCATTGGTTGTTGAAGCATAAATACGTCCAGCTCCCCCAGTAGCAAGAACCGTAGCCTGAGCTTTCAAATATGCAACTTCTCCATTTTCAATTGAAAAAGCTATAACACCTGTGACCTCATCTTTTGAATTTTTAACTAAATCAACTGCAAACCATTCATTAAGAAAATTAGCTCCCTCTTTTACGTTATTCTGATAAAGGGTATGTAGCAAGGCATGTCCAGTTCTATCAGCTGCTGCACATGTTCTAGAAGCTTGACCTCCTTTGCCATAATCCTTTGATTGGCCTCCAAAGGGTCTTTGATATATTCGTCCATTTTCAAATCTAGAAAAAGGTAAGCCCATATGTTCAAGTTCAAAAACAGCCTTAGGTCCCTCAGAACATAAATACTCAATAGCATCCTGGTCACCAATAAAATCTGCTCCTTTGACTGTGTCATACATATGCCATCTCCAATCATCATTTGGATCAGCACTTGCAATTGCGCATGTTATTCCACCTTGAGCAGAAACTGTATGCGATCTTGTTGGGAATACTTTTGAAACCACAGCCGTCTTTAAACCTGATTTAGCTAATTCAAGAGATGCACGCATGCCAGAGCCTCCGCCGCCAACGATTAAGGCATCAAATTCAATGGTTTTTATTTTATTAGTAAATATATTCATTATTATTAATACTTATAATTATATATCATTATTTCTTATAACCATACTATATACAAAATAGTAATTAAATAAAAAATCCCTAATATTCCAAAGATAAAAAAATAGAGGCTTCTTAACAAATCTGCCCTCTTTGCTATTGCTCTGCTTAAAAAGCCTAAAGTTCGATTAGTTAAGTAATCAGTCCCAATCGTCCATAAGCCAATGTAAGCATGCAAAACAATCATCAAAAAAACAATTGATGTGGATGCTTTAACCTGGAAAGATTTAAAAAAGTTGGACCAAGCTAAAAAATCAATCTCATCAGTAATAATAAAAAAACTAAAAATATAAATAACATATGCCAATATGAATAAAGAACTATATCTCTGAATATTCCATATCAGTGATCCTTTCATATAAATAAATATCCTATATAACCAAATGAAGTTAATACCCATATAGCAATCACTATAATTGATGAATAATGCGCTCCTTTAAGTGACTCGCCAATATGCAACAAATCCATAATAAGGTGTCTAACACCAGTTAATATGTGATACCAAAAAATTGAAATACTAATAAAAACAAAAAAAGAGAAGAATGAAAAAATACTTAGTTTTTCAATCATTAAATTAAAACCCCATTCATATGTCGTAGAGCTATATATTAGAATTAACAACAATGGTAACGTTATGAAAAAAACGTACATCCCTGATAGCCGATGGGTTATTGATAAGAATGCAGATAGCGGCAAGCTAATTTTAGTTAAGTCAAGATATACTGGCCTTTCTTGCATTGTGTGCTTTAATTATAAATATCAATAATTAATTTGAATTATACAGCAGATTTTATCTATAAATTAATGAATGACACCTAATAAATCTAATTTTTGCCTTTCTTATTATGCTTTATTAAACGTTGTCTTTTCTTAAGCTGTCTTTCGGTCAATTTATTTTTTTTACCATCATAAGGGTTTTCTGCTTTTCTAAAAATTAATTTCAACTGAATACTTTCAAGACCAAGACTAGATCTAAAAGAATTTTCTAGATACTTCTTATAATTATTTGGTATTTTTTTATCCTGATTAGCATGAATAATTAAGGTAGTTGGGCATGTTCCTCCAAAGTGAACATGTTTAAACTTAATCTGTCTTCCTCCTAATGCAGGGGGCGAACTGGCTAATATAAATTTTCTTAATAAATTATTAAGCATGGATGTAGAAAATTTTTGCTGCGAAATATCAATTAATTTTTTAGTTAATTTGAAAAGCTTTTTAAATCCTTTCTTTTGGATTGCTGAAATCTCTACTTTAACTATGTTGGACATAAATTCAGATTGCATTTTTTTAGAACTATAAATACTTTTAATATCATTTTTTGAAAGTAAATCAATCTTATTCACTGCAAATAAAATTGGCTTACCGTTCTCAATTGCCATGTTTAAAATTTTTAAGTCTTGATCAACCAAACCTTCTGTTGCATCACATATAAAAATTATAATATCGCTTTTTTCAATAGAGTGAATAGCTCTCACATAAGAGAAATATTCAATCTTGTGCTTATATTTATAACCCTTTCTAATTCCTGCTGTATCAATAAATATAAATTGTTCGTTATCAAACTCGAATGGAATGCTTATGGCATCTATTGTAGTCCCAGCAATTTCGCTTACAATTAATCTTTCTTCACTAATAAATTTATTAATAAAAGTTGATTTTCCTGCATTTGGTCTGCCAAGGACAGCAATTTTTCTTCCTTCTGGAATATCAATACTATTTTTTGGTCCTTTTTGCTTAAGATAAGATTTTAGTGAATTTAAGCCTATAGAATGCTCTGCGCTAATTTCAATAAAGTTTTCAATACCATTATTAAAAAGATCTTCTCTTATCAGTGAATTAGATTTTTTATCAATTTTATTGAGTACGCTTATAAATTCTTTATTTAATTTTCTTAATTTATATATAATTTCTAGATCTTCTTTATTCAATTCTTCAGAACTATCAAATAATAAAATTATTAATGAAGATTCTTCAACTGCTATCCAAGCCTGATTTGAAATAGCTTCCTTAATATCATTTTTTTCATTACCAATTCCGCCTGTGTCAATCAATAGAGTTTTATTATCATTTAAATTTATAAACCCATGGTTTCTATCTTTAGTTAACCCTGGATAATCAGAAACGATTGCATCTCTTGATTTTGTTAATTTATTAAATAGGGATGATTTACCTACGTTTGGACGCCCTATTATTGCAATTGAAGTAAACATTTTTATAACTCATTTTATATATTTAAAGAAAATAAATTAAATTCTTCATCAACAACATAAAAGCTATCACTTCTGCTAATAATTGTTTTAATTGGATTTCTTGAAATTTTTTCTCTTCCTATAGTTTTACCATTTAATGGATTAATTATATGAATATAGCCCTCAAAATCACCGATTATTAGATTCCCTTTAAAGCTTATAGCATTTGATATTTGTCTATTTATATAATCTTCTATAACCCAAGATTCTTCAAGATTTTTTGATGTAAAAGATTTAATAGCAGAGTTGGACTCTACAACAACTATCATTCCTCGAGAGATAACAGGCGAAAAAAATGATGAAATATCATATGACCATATAGATCTTTTTTGTGCTATATCAAAAATATTGAGCTTACCTTGATAATTAGTTGTATAAATAAGTCCGCCACTTATAACTGGGTTTGAATCAGCATCTATAAGATTTTCTAATTCAGATGAGCCACTTACATATGAAATAGCCCCGTCCCATAGAGGAAAACCAGAGCTTATTTCAAAAACTCCAAGCCTTCCATTATCAAAAGAAACATATACTTTATTATCAAAAATAATTGGGCTGCTACTTCCTCTAATTGTAAGAGTAGGAAGTTTTGACCTATATGACCATAAAATTTCACCAGTTTGTTTGTCTAAACTAAATAATTCTCCTGCTCCAGTTTTTACAATTACTCCTTTTGCATCAATAGCCGCGCTACTCAATATTTCACTTTTTAAATTAGTGGACCACAACATAGATCCATCATCAATATTTAAAGCTATTACATTACCTTTCTCATCTGAAATAACAACTATATCAAATCCAGCTGCAGTACCTGAGGCAAGTAAATCAAGCTTTGATTCCCAATTCTTAGATCCATCAATTGCACTAATAGATGATACATTTCCTTGAGTATCAGAAAAATATATATTTCCTGAACTAAAAGCAGGCACAAAATTCCCAATTTCATTAATGCCATTAAACGAATTTTTCCAGGTCAGTACAATATCTCTCTTTTCTGAAAATGAAATTAATTCTCTAGGCTCATCTGGATTGATCTCGTCGCTCTTCCAAAATCTTAATCCATCAAAGGAAGCACATGAACTCAAAATAAAAGCAATTTGTAATAATATAAGATAATGTATTGATTTTGTTTTCAATTTAAATACCAAGGTTAGCAATCTTCATAGAAATGATTAATTTAGAAGTATCATCTGTATACTTTTCAGATGCTTTCTCATATTGAGCTAAAGCTAATTCAGTTTTATTCTTTTCAACCAATATATCGCCAGTTAATTCATGAATAAATGCGTTAGTGGAAGAAGATGAATATTTCTCTATCATTTTCAAAGCGGATTCATATTCTTCATTTGCTAAATAAATTCTTGCCGAATTTACTCTTGCCAGTTTGTTGAATGTTTTATTACCGTTAAAGCCATTGGTTACTAAAATTAACTCAAGATAATTTTCTAATGCACTTTCAAAGTCTTTATTATTTGCATCCATGCTTGCTTTTTTTAAAAGCGCAACTTGTGAGTAACCTGTTTTAGGGTAACTTTTTAGCAATTTTTTAATTAAATCATCAATCTTCTGTATATCTTTATTCTCTAATTCCATCTCAATAAGAAAATCTTTATAAATTTTAGCAGCATTATTATTATTTTGTTTTGATATTTGATTTGTTATAACAAAATATACTGATGCTGTTATAGAAATAAACAATAAAGAAATTATTATCTTTTTATTTTTATCTAAAAATTTTAAAAGTGGTAAAAATCTCATATTATTATCATAAATATCATTCATAACAGCCTCTTATTCCTTCTATGTTAATGATTTTATAAAATCATATAACTCATTTAGATTCATGCTAGATTGTTCAGAATTTTTATCTAATAGTGGTTTTACAACAACTGTATCTGATTTTAATTCTTCTTCTCCAATAATTAGAGCATACGAAGCATTATCTTTGCTTGCTCTTCTTAACTTAGACTTAAGACTACCCTCTGATAACTGGATGTCTAAATTAATCTTATTATTTAATAATCTTAAATTTTGCGCTATTTTATATGCTTTTTGCTCTATTTTGCTAGATAAAATTATGAAAGATATTAAAGTCTTATTATTTTCTAACTTATTTACCAAACTAGCTAATCTTTCAATACCAATGGCCATTCCTATTGCTGGAAGATGTTTTCCACCAAGCTGTGAGCAAAGTTCATCATATCTTCCGCCACCTAAATACGCATCTTGTGCTCCAAGTTCCTGCGAAATTGCTTCAAAAACGAAACCAGTATAATAATCCAAGCCCCTAACTAATTTATAATCTATCTTAATATTACATTCATCTGAAAACATATCTTTTATAAGCTCTAGCAAGTCTTTTGATTCTTGAGGTAAATAATCAACAATTACTGGAGCATCCTTTAAAATATTTTGAGTTTCAGAACTTTTTGAATCTAAAATCCTTAATGGGTTTTTAGTCAATCTTTCTAAGTCTTTTTTTTCAAGGTCTGCTGACATAGGTTTCAGATAATCTAAGAGATCATTACAAAATCTTTTTTTACAATCCTTATTTCCTAAATGATTGATTTTTACAACTGGATTTTTTACATCAAGCGCTTTATTAATGGAGCAAATCAAAGAAATCATTTCTAACTCAGCTATTCCTTCTTTATATCCTAGGATTTCTACACCCGCCTGATAAAACTGCCTAAATCTTCCTTTTTGTGGCCTTTCATATCTCCACATTGGTCCCAAGTACCATAACTTATGGGTATCACCATCAGTCTTTTTTTCTATTATTGATCTAATAACACCTGCAGTTCCCTCAGGTCTTAAAACTATTCTTTTCTCGTTCTTATCTAAGAAAGAATAAAGTTCTTTGTTAACAATATCTGAGCTATCACCAACAGATCTTTTGAATAAACTTTCATCCTCTAAAGCTGGAGTTCTTATTTCTAAAAGAGAATAGTTTTTGAAAATGCTTCTAAGAATTTTTTCTGTAAAAAAAATTCTATTTGCTATTTGAATCTTATCAGTTTTTTGACCAACTAGATCGATCATACCTGTAAGTGAGTGAATTTTATCCAATTTAACTCCTTAATATAATTTTCTCAGATTCATCTTTGTCCCTTAAAATCTTATTACGAACCTGTTCCTCAAGTTCGTCTACAAGATTATCATTTAAGATTTTTTTATTAGGAGCTCCGTCAACATATAAAAGATTGCTTGGGCTAGCTCCAGTTAGTCCAATATTAGCAGCCTTGCTTTCCCCCGGCCCGTTAACATAACAACCAATAATAGCTACCTCTATATCATCAGAAATATCTTCAAGTCTTTGCTCAAGTTCATTAACAACTTTAATAACATTAAAATTTTGTCTTGAACAACTTGGACATGCAACAATTTTTACTCCTCTGCTTCTTAAATTTAAGCTTTTTAATATATCCCATCCAATTTTAATTTCATCAACAGGGTCAGAAGCTAATGATATTCTTATAGTGTCTCCAATACCTTCTGATAAAAGCATTCCCACACCAATGGATGACTTGACTGTTCCAGCTCTATAACTTCCTGCTTCTGTAATACCAAGATGAAGTGGCTGATTAATAAGATTTGATATTTTTCTATATGCATCTACTGTCATCTCTATATTTGAAGCTTTAAGACTCATTTTATAATTTTCAAAGTTAAATCTATCTAAGATTTCAACATGTCTTAGGGCTGATTCTACTAAAGAATCTGCATTAGGTTCTCCATATTTTTTTTGTAAATCTTTTTCTAATGATCCTGCATTTACACCCACCCTAATAGGAACATTATTGTCAATTGCAGCAGATATAACTTCTTTGACTCTATCTTCCTTACCAATATTACCTGGATTAATTCTTAAACAATCAGCGGTATCTGCAACTTCTAGAGCAATTTTATAATCAAAATGTATATCAGCAACCAATGGAATATTTACTAATTTCTTTATTTCTTTAAAGGCTTTTGCCTCATCAAATCCTGGAACTGAAACTCTTACTATGTCTGCCCCAGCATATTCTAGATCTTTTATTTGTTTAACTGTTGAGACAACATCACTGGTATTGGTATTTGTCATTGATTGTATTGATATAGGATTATTTCCGCCCACAAGGACTCCACCTACATCAATAACTTTTGTAGTCTTCCTTTTTATCCAATCAGCCATAACTAAAAATTGTTTTCTTTTATCATATTAAGTCTATAAGCATTAAATATAAAATCAATATGAACTTTTAGATATACCAGAAAAATAAAGATATAAGAGTTAAGGAAGATGCAATCACAATAACATAAACTAAATAAGTATTTTCATTAAAAGTTTTATTAATTTTTTTTTCTATTCTTTTCTTTATTCTAGAATTTCTACTTTCTTGTTTATATATATTTGGAAATGATGGATTAATGACTAATAAATTAGCATATTTTTTAAAATAAGCTTTTGCAAATGACTCACTTGGAAAAGCTGAGTAATCACCTTTTTCAATAGCATTTATATAGTTGCTATTTATGAAAGTTATTTTATTAACTTCTTCTATTGTTAAACCAATTTTATTCCTAGCTTGTATAAACTTGTTTCCAATTTTCACTGAGCTAGCTGATTTAAGATATTTACTCATAATATTGCTTCATGTGAAATTAATTTTTTACCTTTTATTGATTTATTTAAGTTACCAACTAACTGACCGCAAGCACCATCAACTTCATCCCCTCTAGTTATCCTAAGGGTAGCAATATAACCCTTTTTCATTAGGAAATCTTTAAAATTGGTAATCTTCTCTTTAGAGGGCCTTGAATAGTGAGAACCCGCAAATTTATTAAAAGGTATTAAGTTAATCTTACATGAGATATTAGAAAGAAGTTTTGTTAGTCTTTCAGCATGTTTAACAGAGTCATTAACCCCATCTATTAAAATATACTCGATAGTTATATTTCTTTTATTATTGTAATTCGATAAGTATTTTTTACATGAATTAATAAGTGAGCTGATTGGGTATTTTTTATTTATTGGTACAATCTCATCTCTTAAATTATCATCTGCTGAATGCAGTGATATTGCTAGAGATACATCTACTGCTTCTGCTAATTGATCAATTTGAGGAACTATACCTGAGGTGCTTATAGTGACTCTTTTTCTTGATAATCCATATGCTAATTGATCCTTCATTATTTTTGCAGACTCAATAACCGCATTAAAATTTAATAAAGGCTCACCCATGCCCATAAAAACAACATTTGTAATAGGATCTTTGTTTTTTTTATTGAAATTAGCTAACCATAGTTGCCCTATAATTTCATCACTAGATAAGTTTTGTTCAAATCCTTGAGCACCAGTTGCACAAAAAGTACATTGCAAAGCGCAACCAGCTTGAGAAGAAATACATAATGTTCTTCTATTTTTTTCAGGTATTTCAACCATTTCTACCATTGAACCAGATTCTAATTCTATTAAATACTTTGTAGTGCCTTCACTTGATTTAAATACTTTATTAATTAACGGCGGTTTAAGATATGCTATAGAATTAAGCTTTTTTCTAAGTTCCTTGTTAAAGTCAGTCATTAAATCAAAATTTATAACTCCTTTTTGGTGAACCCATTTTAGTAATTGCTTTGCTCTGAACCTTGACTCATTTAATTCAACAAAAAAGCTTTCGAGTGATTCAAGCGAATAGCCTAAAATATTTTTTTTAGTATGCAATTTATTTAGTGAGTATTTCTTTTTCAGTAAAGAAATACTCAATTTCCCTTTTTGCACTAGTGGGTGAATCTGAACCATGAACTGCATTTGCATCTATACTATTAGCAAAATCTGCTCTTATAGTCCCTGATAATGCTTCTTGAGGGTTTGTGCTGCCCATTAGTTCTCTATTCTTTTGAACTGCATTTTCACCTTCAAGAACTTGAATAAATACTGGTCCTGATGTCATAAACTTCTTTAAATCATTAAAGAAAGGTTTGCCTTTATGTTCAGAATAAAAACCTGATGCTATTTCATCAGATAATTGAATTAATTTCCCAGCAACAAGATAAAGACCATTCTCTTCAAATCTTGAAATAATCTTACCTATTACATTTTTACCAACAGCATCTGGTTTTATGATAGATAAAGTTTTTTCTTTAGCCATATATAATTACCTTAAAATTTAATCCGCTATTATATTAAAGTTATTGTGATTCTTCTATCCAATGCATTTGTATAGCTTCAAGTATTTTTTCACTAGATCTATTTGGATCTCCAATAAAATTCTCAAGTTCACAAACTTTTTTATGCAATTCTGGAAAACTAATCCACTGCGGATCAAAGTCAGGAAATTTATCGCTTAACTGAATTGCGATTTCAAGAACATCTAACCAATCAATTTTATCCATTAATGATCCTCTGAAACCATATTTATATTATATTTTGGTAACTCAATCTCTATTTCTTCATCGACTGGTGGTACCGCCTGACAACTTAACCTAGAAGTTTGTTCTAAACCCCAGGCTTTATCTAGTAAATCTTCTTCAATATCGCTTGCCTCATCTAATGTTTCAAAACCTTTTCTAATAATACAATGACAAGTAGTACAAGCAGCTGACATTTCACATGCATGTTCAATTTTAATATTATTTCTTAAAGCAGCTTCGCAAATAGTTTCCTCTGGAAGAGATTCTAGTTCAGCACCATCAGGACAAATTTCCTCATGAGGCCAAATTTTTATTTTTGCCATAGTTTAAATAGTAAAACTTTCGCCACACCCACATACTGCTTTAGCATTAGGATTTACAAACTTTATGCCTTGATTTAAACCATCATCAATATAATCAATTAAGCTTCCTTTTAGAAAAGGTAAGCTTTTTGAGTCAATAAAAATTTTACATTCATTTTTTTCAAAAATCGTGAGATCAGTTGTAACTTCATCAACAAAATCAAAAACATATTCATAACCAGAGCAGCCAGCTTCCTTAATACCTATTTTTACCCCTTCTCCCTTTCCTCTTTCTTTTAAAACTTTACTAAAATGACTTATAGCATTATCTGAAAAGTCTATATCTTGAGAGTCAAAAGTTTCCATAATTCTATCTATTGTTTTGCTTCATAGTCTTCTATTGCTTGTCTAATAGAATCTTCAGCTAGAACAGAGCAATGTATCTTTATTGGAGGTAATTCAAGTGCTTTAACTAATTCAATATTTTTTATTGCTTTTGCTTCTTCAAGGGTTTTACCAATTAACATTTCTACTAATTCGCTAGATGATGCAATTGCCGAACCACAACCATATGTTTTAAACTTAACATCTTTTATAACATGAGTGTTTCCTTTAGGTTCACATTTAATTTGAAGTTTCATTACATCACCGCATGCAGGGGCCCCTACCATTCCAGTTCCTACATTTGCATCTTTTGGATCAAATCTACCTACTTTAAATGCCTCTGGATTGTTTAAAGTATTTTCAAATTTTTCTACTACTTTTTTACTGTATGCCATATTTAATCTCCTAATGAGTACTCCACTCAACTGTATCTAAGTCAATGCCATCAAGATGCATTTCCCATAATGGTGAAAGTTCTCTTAATCTGTGGACAACATTTTCTAAAATACCTAATGTATTTTTAACATCATCATCACTAGTAAATCTTCCAAAAGAAAATCTAATAGAACTATGTGCTAATTCATCTTTTCTTCCAAGGGCTCTCAAAACATATGACGGCTCTAAACTTGCAGATGTACATGCAGAACCTGAAGAAACTGCAATATCTTTTAAACCCATTATTAATGACTCTCCTTCAACAAAATTAAAACTAACATTTAAAATATTGGGTACTTTATTTTTCAAGTCACCATTTATATAAACATGATCTATTTCTTTTACTTTTTTTAGAAACTTTTCATGAATTTTAGATATTTTTGAGTTATCTTCTTTCATTTCTTCGTTTGCTATTCTAAATGCTTCTCCCATCCCAACTATTTGATGAGTTGCTAATGTTCCTGATCTCATACCTCTTTCGTGCCCACCACCATGAATTAAAGCTTCTAACCTTACTCTTGGTTTTCTTCTTACATAAAGGGCTCCTATACCTTTAGGTCCATATGTTTTATGAGCAGAGAAAGACATTAAATCAATTGGCATTTTTTCTAAATCAATTTCTGTCTTACCGGTGCTTTGTGCCGCATCAACATGAAAAAAAGAACCATTTTTTCTTGTGATTTCACCAATTTTTGCAATGTCATTAACTGTGCCGAGCTCATTATTTATATGCATTATAGAAACAAGGACTGTTGTATCTTTAATTGCTGATTTCACAGCTGATGCGCTAATAATACCTTTTTCATCTGGGTCCAGATATGTAACTTCAAATCCCTCTCTTTCTAATTGTCTACACGGATCTAAAACTGCTTTATGCTCTATTTTTGAAGTGATTATATGATTACCTTTTGATTTATAGAATCTAGCAACGCCTTTGATAGCTAAATTATCAGCTTCAGTAGCACCTGAAGTCCAAACAATCTCTCTTGGATCGCAATTAATAAGATTAGCAACATAAGACCTAGCCTTTTCTACTGCTTCATCAGCCTTCCATCCAAAGCGATGAGATCTAGATGCAGGATTTCCAAATTCACCTTCAGGAGTTAAAAATTCCATCATTTTAGATGCAACTCTAGGATCAACTGGTGTTGTTGATGCGTAATCTAAATAAATTGTTGATTGTGTGCTCATCTAATTTATCTCTCTTAGTTTAATATATGGGCTATCGCTGGATTCTACAAGGCTATTAATCGTTATTTTATCTAAATAATTTTCTACTAAAATATTTAAATCATGCCATAAATCATGTGTACTACATTTCTTTCCTTTATGACATGCTGAAGTACCATTGCATTTAGTTGCATCAAGTACTTCGTCAACAGCCTGCATTACTTCTTTAATAGAGATATTTACAGGGTCTTTAGCATATATATAGCCGCCGTTTCTGCCTCTAATGCTTTTTACAATACCTGCAATTCTTAACTTTCTAAATAACTGCTCTAAATAATTTAGTTCAATATTTTGATTATTAGCTATATCACTTAAAGAAACAGGTCCTGATGATTCCAGAATACTTAATTCAATAAGCGCGCTTACAGCATATCTGCTTTTTGTTGTTAATCTCACGGGGTGGATTATAAATACCTGACTAATTTAGTCAAGTTTCTATATTCATGCCTAATCTATCTGCTACTTGGTGATAGGATTCAACAACATCTCCAAGCCCTTGCCTAAATCGATCTTTGTCCATTTTTTTCATTGTTTTAGAATCCCATAATCTACAACCATCTGGTGTAAATTCATCAGCAAGTAAAATTTTGTCTTTATAAACCCCATATTCAACCTTGAAATCTACTAAAATTAAGCCTGATTTTAAGAATAATTTAGATAATATTTCATTAACTTTATAGGTTTGTTTTTTCATTTCTTGTATTTGATCATTATTAGCCCAGCCAAATGAAATTATATGCTCATCATTAATTAGCGGGTCTCCTAGACCATCATCTTTTAAAAAGAACTCAAATAAAGGATTTTTAAGAATTAAACCATCTTCCGTACCAAGTCTTTTACATATTGACCCAGAAGCTCTGTTTCTAATAACGCACTCGATAGGAAACATATCCAATTTATAAACTAAAGAATCAGTATTATCTATTACTTTCACTAAGTGGGTATCAACCCCATTGCTTTTTAAATGATCCATAATAAAAGCATTGAATTGATTATTTACCGCGCCCTTCCCAAGAAGCGCTTCCTTCTTTTTACCATCAAATGCAGAAGTATCATCACTAAAGTGCATAACTAAATGTTCTTCGTTTTCAGTAGTGAACATTGATTTTGCTTTTCCTTTAGTTATTTCTGATATTTTTTTCATTAGCTTAAAGACTCATTAATTTTTGATAATAATTGTTCAGAATCTTCAATATTACCATTTTTTGATACAGCTCTTACATATGTTTTATTATTTTCTTCAGTAATTGTTATTTCAAATTCTGACTCTTCAGTTAAAGTGATTTGATCTAGACTTTCATTAGCAGAGCTTCTACCTCCAAATAAACCAAATAAACCTCTTTCTGCTTCTTGGGCGTAGCTCACAAAAAATATTCCTTTTGTTCTATCTCTATCGTTTGTAACTATATTTGCTTCTGTTAGTGCTTTGCTTACAGAAGACCATGCCCTTTCAAAATTTAAATCCAATGAGATAACTGTACTACCATTTTCACTAAAGATATTAGCTTTTTTCATTTCATTTAAGTTCTGTGCTGCTAGAGATGTACCAGAAAAATTATTTATTGATTCTGCAAAATATTCTACAATTTTTGCCATCTCGGTCTGAATAAACTCAGGATTACTTTGGATCATTCCATCTGATTTATCTATTTGGTATAAAAATATTTCTGTGGATGATTCTTTAATCCCATGTTCAACTTTCATCATAAGTTTAATTTCTTGATTGAAGTCTATATCTATTACTCCTGTATTGGGATTAGCCTCTATAACTTGATAGATTGAAGTATCCCAATAGTTTTTTGAAATCGGCCATGAAGTAGAAGGCAATGTTTCTATATAGATCCACATTAACTCTCCTAGTCTCCTTAACTGAACAGAGCTATTTCCAGACGAAGCAAAAATCTGCCTTGGTTTTGGGACTTCTATATTGCTATCAATTTCATTTAAGTCAACAACTGGATAATGATTCTCAACATTCGGACTTGATAGTGATCCTGGCAACGCTATGCCTTCTTCAACTTCTTCCTCAAGAAAGTCATATTTTGTTTCTGGGAAAAAACCATCTGGACCTCTCATAACAGAACACGAAGAAATAACAAAGATTAAAAGAAAATATTGTAATTTAATCATAACAATTCTAATTTTAACATTTCAGAAATAATAATTTCTTTATATTTTTCATCTAGCTCCGTTAATGGTAATCTAAGATAGTTTTGAATCAATCCCATTTTATACATCATCCATTTTACTGGCATTGGGTTAGATTGAATAAATAATAAATCATAAATTTTTGTTAATTTATCATTAATCAATTGTGCGTTATTTATTTTATTATCTAAGCATAAAGAGCAAATCTCTGAAATGAATTTTGGAACAATATTAGCTGCAACAGATATTACTCCGTCCCCTCCCAGTCTCAACATTTTAAGAAAAGAAGGATCATCACCTGAATAAATTTTAAAATTTTTATTTTCGATTGATATCTTTATTAAGTCTTTAATTCTATCCTCATGATCAACTGCCTCTTTTATACCTATAATATTTTGGTGATCAGATAAGACTTTTACTGAAGACGGGAGTAAATCACATGCTGTTCTAGAAGGCACATTATATAAGATTTGTGGAATATCTGTGGAATCTGCAATCTTTGTATAATGCTCTATCAAGCCTCTCTGACTTGGTTTGTTATAATATGGGGTAACAATCAAAGCATAATTTGCGCCCATATTTTTTGCTTCAGTTGTTAAATCTAATGCTTCTGAGGTTGAATTTGCTCCAGTTCCAGCAATTACTGGCACTCTTCCATTAACATGATCAATAGTATGCTTAATTATTTTTATATGTTCGTCAAAATTAACTGTAGCTGATTCTCCTGTTGTGCCAACTGAGACAATTCCATTGGTTCCTTCTTTAATATGCCAATCAATAATTTTATCTAAAGCATTAAAATCTATATCTCCATTGGGCATCATCGGTGTTACTAAAGCAACTAAACTTCCATTTAAAACTTGCATCATTTAAAAATTAAGTAAAAATAAGACTATACACTATTTTAAAAAACTAATTATAAGGAAAAATTATGGGAAAAAAACTTGAAGGCAAAAAATGTCCAAACTTTAAGGGTCTATGCACAAATAATAATAACTTTTCAAATAAAAATTTTATTGGAAAAAATCTAATAATTTATTTTTATCCTAAAGACAGCACACCTGGTTGCACGGTCGAGGGACAGGATTTTAGAGATAATTTCAAAACTTTCAAAAAATTAAATACCGAAATATTAGGCGTATCTAGAGATAATATAAAATCTCATGAAAATTTTAAGTCTAAACAAGAATTTCCTTTTGAGCTTTTATCAGATCCTGATGAAAAAATGTGTAAAGCATTTGATGTAATTAAATTGAAGTCAATGTATGGAAAACAATATTTAGGTATTGATAGATCAACCTTTTTAGTTGATGAAAATGGAAAGATAGTTAAAGAATGGAGATCTGTTAAGGTGAAAGGACATGTTGAAGAGGTTCTTGAAACAGTAAAAAGGCTTTAGTAGATTTCTACACTTAAATCAATCTTGTTTGTAATACTTCCCCTTATCATTCCATCTGTATTAAAAGGAGTTGATATATTTGCGTCTTTATCTATTGAAATCAAACCTCCTGTAGCTCCTATCTCCTTTAATTCATCAATTATTGCTGTAGAAGACTCTTTGAGTGATTGATTTAAATACTCCATTCTAGAACAAACTTCTCGAGCTACTTGATATTTAATAAAAAACTCACCATGCCCCGTTGAAGATACGCCACAAACACCATTCTGAGCCCAAGTACCTGATCCAATAATAGGCGAATCTCCAACTCTGCCAGGCATCTTATTTGTCATGCCGCCCGTTGAAGTAGCAGCTGAAATATTACCATCTTTATCAATGGCAACTGCGCCAACTGTTCCAATTTTATCTTGCATAATCTGATTTTTTACAATCTTATTTTTTGCCTTTTTAAGTCTTTTTAGGTTTTTTTCAGAATAAAAATAACTTGGATCTACTATATCTACATCAGTTTTTTCTGCAAATGACTCTGCCCCATCACCAACTAAAAGAACATGTGATGTTTCCTCAAAAACCTTTCTTGCAAGCTTAATAGGATTTTTTATTATTTTAACTGATGCTACAGCTCCTGCTGACCTATCTTTTCCATACATTATTGAAGCATCCATTTCTTGAGTCTCGTTAGAGGCATAAACAGAGCCTTTTCCTGCATTAAATAAAATAGAGTTTTCGAATTCTGATACTGCAAACTCAACTGCATCAAGACTTGAACCGCCATTTTCTAAAATATTATATGAAGCAATTAATGTATTGGAGACCTTTTGTTCAATTATATTTTGCTGTTCTTCGGTTAAGCCAGACATTACCCCTGCTCCACCATGAACAACTATTCCATAGTTCTCACCACTTATCATTAGGGTATGAAAGAGAATAATAAAGCAAAACTTAGCCTTCATTTGATGAAGAAATTCCTGGCCAAGAATTCCATACAGCTTTAATAAAAGTAGCCAGAGGTATGGAAAAGAATACACCCCAAAATCCAAACATGCTTCCAAATAAAAATACTGCAAGAATAATAATTATAGGATGGAGCTTCACCGCTTCTGAGAAGATTATTGGAACAAGTAAATTACCATCAATAAATTGAAGTAATAAATATAAGCCAATTAATAAATAAAACTGTGACCCTAGACCAAACTGAAGCAATCCTATGATTACAATAGGAATTGTTACTGTAAAAGCTCCAACATAAGGTATTAAGACTGATAAACCAACTAAAACAGATAATAAAGCGGTATATTTGAGACCAAAAAATGAAAATAATATTGCTGATAAGATACCTACAATAAATATCTCTAAAACTTTACCTCTAACATAGTTACTTAGTTGTATATCCATTTCAGACCATACCTTAGAAAGCATTGCCCTATCACCTGGAATAATCTTTAAGCATCCCTCGATAATATTTTTTCTATCAAATAAAAAGAAAAATACTAAAATTGGAAATAAAATAATATATAAAAGTACTGTTATAGTGCTTTGAATTCCGGCTATAGATGATTTTACTAAATTCTGGGTGATTGAAGAAAGTTCAGAAGAAACAGCTTGAAAGAATACAGATATTTGATCTGAATCTACTAGATCAGGGAAAGCAGCAGGCATAGTTGATAAAAAATTTAGAAAATCATTAAAAAGTCTTGGAATATCTAAGACAAAAGACTGTAATTGAACATAAATTAATGGTATTAGCCATATAAACATTGCTGCTCCAACTATTATAAAAATAGAAAAAGAAAGAATTAATGCAAGAGACTCAGAGATATTATAGGTTTGAATTTTCTTCTGAAGACCAACCAACAAGTATGCTACTACGATACTAATAATAAATGGTGTGAGTACTGAGGCAAAAACACTTAAAATAATTAAAGTAAATATAATTACTAATGCAAATATGACAGTTTCTTCATTACTGAAGATACGCTTGAATAAATTATTTAAATGTTTAATCATTTCAGATTACATTATATATAAGATTTATTAAAAAAATGCATAATAAAGAAATGATGGTTTAAAAATATGCTAAATGATAATAAACTTTTCTGTTATTTTATTGTTCTAAGTAAAATTAAGATTGGTAATTTTAATAAATGAAATTTTATATTCTTGTTAGTTTGGTAATTTTGACAATTAATTTATTGTCAGAAGAAAAAATTTCAAATGAAATTGTCTTACCTGAGCTGGGTGATAGGGTTTCTGGAGCCGTGTCTTCTGCTCAAGAAAGAGCAATTGGAGAAATGTTTCTTAAACAAGTATATTTTCAAGCACCATTAATATCAGATCCACTTTTATTTGAATATACTGAACATCTTATTTATAGACTTTCAGAATTTAGTCAAGTCAAGGATAGATATTTCACATTATTATTAATTGATGACAGTTCACTAAATGCGTTTGCTGCTCCAGGAGGAATTATTGGAGTAAATGGAGGATTATTTCTTCATTCTGATAACGAAAGTCAGTTTTCTAGTGTACTTGCTCATGAATTAGCGCATTTAAGTCAAAGACATTTTGCTAGAAATGTTCTGAAATCACAGGACAGCAATCTAGCTTCTGCTCTTGTAATGGTATCTTCAATTGCTATCGCTCTTATAAGTAATAATCCAAATGCAATAGCCGTAGGTCCAGCAATTCTTCAATCACAGAATCTTAGATATAGTAGATTGTTTGAGAGAGAAGCTGATAGAGTTGGTTTCATGAATTTAGTAAATGCAGGATATGATCCAAGGTCGATGGGAGAAATGTTTGAGAATATGAATGATATTAGAAGGTTGTCTGGAGACCTCCCCCCTGAATTTTTATTAACTCATCCATTGTCCTCTTCAAGAATTAGTGATGCATTTAATGCTGCTGAAAATATTTCTTCTGAAGGCAAAAAAAAAGACTCACTTGAGTTTTCTTTAATGAAAAATCGATTAGAAGTTTATTACTTCAATATTCCCTCAAATGCTTTGCGATTATTTAAATCTAAAGTGAATGAAAATCCATCAGATTCGAACATATATGGCCTAGCTCTTGCTTTGAGTAAAAATAATAAATTTAGTGAAAGCCTAAGATTATTAGATAAATTAGTAGAGAAATATCCAAAAAACCTTGTGATTAATAATACTAAAGTAGATCTGTTAATAGATCATGGCAAATACAAAGAAGCATTAATTTTGGTAAATAAATTTCTAGAAATCTCTCCAAAAAACTATCCTCTTTCTGTATCTAAATCAAAATTACTTTTATTGATGGGTAAATATTTTGAGTCTGAAGAGATAGTTAGGGATCAGCTTTTAAGAAAAAATAATGATCCAGAGTTATGGTTCTTGCTCTCAGAAATACAAAGAACTAGTAAGAATATTATCGGATATCATCAAAGCAAGGCAGAATATTTTCTTTTGCTCGGTCAAGATGAGCAAGCGCTTAATCAACTAGAATTTGCGTTACAGCTAACAAAAAATAATTTTCAAGTTTCTGAAAGAATAATGACTAAAATTATAGAGATTAAGAAAAGCTTAAATGACTCTAGAGGTCTTTGACCTTATTATTATTAGATATTTTAATGCCTACAAAAGACAAATAACCAGCAATTGGAAGAGCTATTAAGGGAAAAGTATTCGCAGCAAGAGCAGTAAATTTACTAATTGCTATAAAACCACTTCCTGTTAAATCACCAAACCTTGATATAAAAGTGTCTATAAAAACGGTTGATTTATATCTATCATTTTTTTTAAAAGAACTAAAAATAGTTTCTCTTGTAGGTTTATTGATTCCATATTCAAAGATTCTAAGAAAAACTGTAACCACTCCAACTGAAATAATTGATGGTGCTAACCCATATAATAAATACGCTAAACAAAATAATAAACCATAGGTGAGCATAATATTTCTAATACCAAATTTCTGAATAATGATATTTGTAAAAAATAGTTGCACAATAAGCGTTAAAGGTGAAATAACCTGTTCTATTGTTGCAAAAAACCTTAACCTTTGTGTGGGATCTTCAGACCAATCTTCAACTATGTTAATGGCTGTAATCCATTGAATTGTCATTAGGCCAGTCCATAACCAAACATAGATTGCGATATTCCTAATTTCATTTCTCTTTAAGGAGTTTTTTATTCCATCAAAACTTCCACCTCCAATATTATCTAAGTTAAGATTATTTGAGTTTTTTGATTTTGATATCATCAAGATAGCTAAAAGCATTGCTAAAAATAATAATATTGCTGATGATAAGCTAAAAAATTCAAGTCCAAAATTACTAAAAGAGTTTGAAAATCTTTTTGAAACTTCTGAACCAAAAAGAGCTCCCAATGATCCTCCTGCCATAATAATTCCATAAAAACTTCTAGTCCTTGAGTCTCTAAATAAATTAATAATTACTACCCAAAAGATTGAGACTACAAAAAATGAGTAAATATTACACCAGACATAAAAGACCCTTCCAAGCCATATTGAATTACCAAAATCAAAAACTCGCCATGAAAGAAGAAAAAAAATAAGATTGAGTATTAAAAAAGAGTAGCAAAATAAAACTATCTTTTTTAGATCTGATTTTGATGCTATCCATGAATATAAAGGATTAACCAGCAACATTAATACTGCCCCTGCAGCTAAAAGATATGGCAGCTCATTAACATTAGCAACTGCCATTTCATTTCTAACTGGTCTTAAAATATACCAAGATGATAGAACCAAGAAAAATAAAAAAGATCCAAGTAGAGATTCTTTGGAAAAAGATTCTAAAACCTTCGTAAATGAATTCTTTGTTATATTCATACAAAGAATCTCCTAAAATGGTGGGTCGCACAGGATTCGAACCTGTGACCAATTGGTTAAAAGCCAACTGCTCTACCAGCTGAGCTAGCGACCCAGATTAATACATACTAAAAAATGGTGATTATTCCATATTTTTCAATAACTGCAAGGCTAATGATGAAGCTGTATTATTTGGATACTCTCTTAAAACAAAATTATATTTATCTTTAGCCTTATTTATATTGTTTGTTTTTAAATAGATATCGCCAACCTTTTTATGTGCAAGTGGCACTCTAAAATGGTTTGGATAGAGGCTTATTAGCTCCATAAAGAAATCTTTAGATTGATTTAATTCATTGTTTATTAAGCTGATTTCACCAAGCCAAAAATATGATAATGGCTTTTTATCTTCATCATTAAAACTCTCTACAAAATAGTTAAATAACGTAAAGGCTTTTTCTAGATCTTGCTCTTCTAATGCTGCAACTGCAGCTTCATATACTTGTTCTATACTTTTTGGATCATCAATACCTTTAAATCTTATATCATTATTTAAAGCAAAATCTTCAATATTCTCATCTGATCTACTTTCAGAGCTAATGGATTCATTTATTAATTTTTCAATTAAATAATCCTGTGACTCAACTTTATTCCTTAGGTTAGCAATCTCGGATTCTAGCTCTTGAATTTTAAGAAATAAGATGTCGGTTTTAACATCTTCATTATTATCATTTGCTAATGAAATATTAAAAAATAAAACTAAAATTGTAAAAAAACAAAATTTGTTTTTCATTTATTAATTTATCTCTACCCTTCTATTTTTTGAGTAACTTAATTCATCCTCACCAAACACAGCAGGTTTTTCTTCACCAAAACTTTTAACAGTTATTCTATTTTTATTAATTCCATTTAGTGCAAGATAGTCACTAACGGCTTCTGCCCTTCTTTGTCCTAATGCTAGGTTATATTCTCTTGTGCCTCTTTCATCAGCATGTCCAGCAAGAGTTATAGAAATTGAGTTATTCTCATCTAATGCATTAACAGCACTTTTAAGAATTTGAATAGATTTACTTGTTAGATTAGATTTATCAAATTCAAAATAAATTGTAGCATTTGCAAAAACTGCTTTGCCATCATAATTAATAAAACTCTCACTGGATGACATTGATATTGCTTTCACTGTTTTTATTTTATCCGACGAAACTTTTTCTTGAGTTACATTCATTGTTGAACATGAGGATAGTAAAATCACTGAAATTAAAAAATTAAATTTATTATTTGAAAAAGACATACTTGCTCCCATTAAATTATCTTAAAAATCCTGACCATACCGGCTCTCTAACTGCGCCTTCCCTTGCTGGTAAACGAAATTTTGCACCACTCAAAGTTACGCCTGATAGCAGACCTAAGCCATTGTCTTTAATAGCATAAACTATAACATTTCCATTAGGTGAAATGCTAGGCGATTCATCCATCTGAGATTCTGTAAGTGATCTTACAAAATTTTCATCAAAATATTTTAAAGCAATTTGGAAATTTGTATTTTCCCTATGAACAAAAACAATTCCTTGGTTATCTGGCATATATGAACCTTTTGCATTGTAATTACCATCAAAAGTTAATCTTTTAGGCTTTGCATTAAATCGTCTTAGATTAATTTCATATAATTGAGGAGTTCCAGACCTTCCAGATGTAAACATTATTTTTGATCCTTTTGGAGACCATGTTGATTCAGTATCGATACCATAATGATTTGTCAGTCTTGTAAGATTCTTATTTTTTAAATTTAAAATATATATCTCAGCATTGCCATCCTGATACATGGTCAGTGATAAAAATTTTCCATCAGGTGACCAAGATGGAGCGCTTATTTGAAACTTATTTTCTATTACAACTTCTCTTTCTCCAGTTGCAATATCTTGAATAAAAACCTTTGCCATTCCTGTTTCAAAAGAAACATATGCTACTTTCTTTGAATCTGGTGACCAAGCTGGAGAAATAATAGGCTCTGAACTTTCAAGCAAAACTTGCTCATTTTTTCCATCTGCATCAGCTATTACGAGATTAAAATCATTATTTTCAGTAACATATAAAATTTTTGTTGAAGCTATGCCCTTAATGCCTGTTATTTCTTCATAAATACCATCACTTATATAATGAGATAATTGTCTATTTTTGTTTGGTATTCCAAAAATAGTAGAAGTTCTGATCTTATATCCTTTTTTGATATCATAAACATGATATTCAACTGAAATATTAAATTTTTCATCATTGATAATGTTTCCTAGAACTAGATAATCAATATCCAAAATTCTAAAATCATTAAATATAATCTCTGATTCATCTTTTGGTTGAGATAGAAGTTTGTTGTTATCAAAATCTTTAAATTCGCCTGTTCTTTTGAGGTTATTTGCTACTATTTGATTAATAGTATTTGATATAGAGGTATCGCCTTGAAAACTCATAACAGCAACTTTATAAGGATCATCTGTGCCCTGGGTTATTTCTAAAATAAGCTCAGATAATGTTATATTTGAAAAAATTAATAATATAAGTATTTTTTTCATGAAGGATTAAAGGTTATAACAATATTTTTAAAATTAGATTGATAAATATTTAATGGGATTTTATTAAAAAACTCAAAGGTTTCTACTCTAGATACTGCCATCAAGGCAGAATTATCAAATCTTATATTTCCACTACTTCTTATTAAATTAGAATTAACCACTCTACCATTTTTATTTATTGTTAATCTTAAGTCACATATCAGGTTATTTGGAATATTCATTGGTTTGCGCCATGCCGATTGAAGGGTTTGAATAATTAATGAGCTATAGATATCAACTTGATTTTGCTCCGATGCTTGAGTATTAATATTTTCTTCTCTTAAAAGTTCCTCAACACTTAATGAGGTTATTAAAGAGTCAAAAGATATATTAATATTTTCTTGTTGTTGAATATTTATCTCCTCAACTGCCTTGGTTTCATTTATATTTTTATTAACTTGAATTTCTTGATTTTTTTTCTTAATTTCTTCTTGAAAAATTAAATTTACATTTATTGGCTTGCTTAAAATAGGTTTTTGAATTCGATCATAATAAAAAAAACCTAACAAATACAAAATCATAGAAGCATGAATTAAAAAAGATATAAAGGATGCCTCTAAATAAAATTTATTAACTTTCATATCCTGAAGTAACAATACCTATCTTAGATATGCCAACACTTTGAACTGATGCCATTGCTTTTGCTACATAATCAAATGAAACATCTTTATCACTTTGAAATACGACTTCGATATCAGGATTTGCATCAAATATAACTTTAGATTTCCTTTTTAGCTCCTCAAGGTCTATAGAAAGTGATTCCTCTCCAACATTAATAAAATAATTTCCTGTTTTATCAATAGAAATTACTAAAGGTTCATTTTGAACGCTCATCTTGGTTGTGTCGGTTTGAGGTAAATTAACTTCTATTCCTTGAATCAAAAGCGGAGATAAGACCATAAATATAATCAATAAAACAAGCATTACATCTATATAAGGAACTACATTAATTTCTGCTTTTAGGTTCTTTTTTTTAGCAAGTCTATAAATCATTATTTATTTATAGATTGTTTATAAAAAATGCTAGCGAGCTCCTCTGCAAAAATCAAAGTATTTTGACTAATTGTTTCTGAATCTGATGTAAATTTATTAAATGCGATGACAGCAGGTATTGCAGCAAACAAGCCCATTCCTGTTGCTATTAATGCCTCAGATATACCTGGAGCAACAGCATTTATAGTTGCCTGTGTTGCATCAGAAAGACCTTGAAATGAAGTCATAATCCCCCAAACTGTTCCAAGTAAACCGACATAAGGGCTTACAGATCCTACGTTGGCTAAAAAAGATAAATGTTTATTCATTTCTTCTTCATCTGATGCTATTGAAACTCGCATAGATCTATTAATACTTTCAAGATCTAATTCAGATATATCTTTATTGGAATCAATATTTTTAAATTCTTCATATGAATTTTTAAATAAATTCATTGCTCCATATAATGTTTCATAGGTAGAAATTTCTTTATAAAGATTATTTAAATCCTCCCCACTCCAAAATTTTTTGAGGAATTCATCATTTATACTTCTAATTCTTTTAAAAAAATTATATCTTTCAACGATAATAATCCATGAAAGGATAGATGCTATAAATAAAAGCAACATTACTATCTTTACAACGAGTCCTGCCTCTAAAAAAAGATTTAAAACTGAAATTTCATCCATAAATTTATCCTATTTAAAAATTAATAATAAATCATCTGGGAACTTTTTTGGTTTTTTTGTTACTAAGTCAATAAAACAAACCTCTACTGATCCTTTTGCACATTGGTAATTATTATTAGAGTTTATTACTGATTGATAAAATACCATTCTTGCATCAGATTTTTTTTCTACATTTGATTGGACAATTATTTGATCCCCAAGTTCAGCAGCTGCTAAATATTCTATATGCACCTCTTTAACAATAAATGTTTGGTTAAGCTCCTTTAATTTTTTTTGAGATACTTGATTATTATCTAAAAATTTTGATCTAGCCCTTTCAAAGAATTTTAAATAATTAGCATAATAAACAAATCCTTGAAAATCCGTATCTTCAACATATATAGTAAATTCTAAATCTTCACACTTGATGGGTTCGTTCATGTAATTCTATATCCTCCTGAAATAATTCAAGTATTATCTGGATGAAGTCTGGCCACAATAAATCAACTGTAACAAGGCTATTTTTTATTTTTTTATTAATAGAATTAGCGAGAACTCTAACTTTTATTGGTCTATTATTAAACTTATATACAAGTGCAGGTTTTTGACCCTGTCCCGAAGAAGATGCAAGAACTTGATCCCACCAGTCTGGTCTTGGTTCTGCACCAGCACCATAAGCTTTACACTCAATACACCATGTACCTAAAATTAAATCTGGTAGTTCTTTTGTTCTAGTTTGTTCTAAAATCCTTTTAACTGGATTTTTAAGATTAAGGTCTTCAATAAGAGCATTTGCAATTTGTCTTTCAAAAGCAGCTCCTTTATTTCTTGAATTAATAGACAAAATTAATCCTTTATCTCAAAATCTTCTGGAAACTCAGCATTTGTATGCACCTCTTGAACATCATCTAGATCATCCATAAATTCCATAATATTCAAAACCTTTTCAGACATTTCACTATCAAGATTTACTAAAGTCTCTGCTCTTAGAGTTAATTGTGCATTTATGTAAGAGATTTCATTTTTTTTAAAAAAATCTACAACTTCATTAAAATCATTTGCTTCTGAAGTAACCTCAAAAAATTCATCTTCTTGTGTAAAATCTATTGCGCCACCTTCAATTACTAATTCCATTAATTTTTCTTCAGAGAAATCTTTATTAATATGAATTATTCCAAGTTTTTTGAATAAATAAGCTACTGAACCATCTGTTCCAAGATTACCACCAAACTTTGAAAATGCATGTCTTACATCAGAAACAGTTCTATTTCTATTATCAGTCATGGTTTCAACTAAAATTGCTACACCTCCAGGCCCATACCCTTCGAAAATAATTTCTTCTAATGATCCACTTTCTCCTGTGCCTGAGCCTTTTTCAATTGCACGTTTAATAGTGTCTTTAGGCATATTTGCTGAGTTAGCTTTTTCCAAAGCCAGCCTCAGCCTTGGGTTGTCATTTGAATCTGGTCCATCTTTGGCTGCGACTGTAATTTCTCTTATTACTTTAGTCCAAACCTTACCTCTAGAAGCATCTTGTCTAGCTTTTCTATGTTTTATGTTTGCCCATTTTGAATGACCAGCCATAAATTATTCTTCCTTATGGGTGCTAATTATCTTTAATTCTTCAAGCTGTTCTTTTTCTACTTTACTTGGAGCATCTGTAAGAAGACATGTAGCACTTTGTGTTTTAGGGAAAGCTATCACATCTCGGATATTAGAGGTGTCTGTTACTAACATTATTATCCTATCAAGACCAAATGCTATGCCTCCATGAGGAGGACAACCAGATGAGAGGGCTTTTAATAAAAAGCCAAATTTTTTGCTGGCTTCCTCTTTAGAAATATTTAAAATATCAAATATCGTTTGCTGCATATCTTGATTATAAATTCTTAAAGACCCTCCTCCGATTTCATATCCATTTAAAACAACATCATATGCATGTGCAATTGATGCTATAGGATCTTCTAATAATTCTTTTTTAGAGCATTGCGGTAGTGTAAATGGGTGATGCAGTGGGGTTAAATTTCCATCACTATTCTTTTCAAACATAGGAAAATTAACGATCCAACAAGGAGCCCACTTTGAGGTATAAAGATCAAGGTCTTCACCAAGTTTCTTTATTAAACTACTCATTGATAAGTTAACTACTGACTGAGAGCCTGCCCCAAAGAAAATTAAATCACCAGTATCAACTTTTAAAGCATTTATGATATTTGATACTGTTTCGCTTTTTAAAAATTTTAAAATAGGTGATTGAATTCCATTTTCTAAATCTTTGACGTCGTTTATCTTTATATAAGCTAGTCCTTTAGCACCTAGTTTTGAGACAAAATTTGTATAATCATCGATTTGTCCTCTGGATAAAGAGTTACCATTAGGAACTTTTAATGCTACTACTCTAGAATCTTTATTTTTTGCGGGATCTGAGAATACCTTAAATTCTTCATCTTTAACTAAATCAGCAATCTCAATAAGCTTAAGAGGTATTCTTAAGTCAGGCTTATCGCAACCATAATCTTGCATAGCATCATTCCAATTTAATGCTTTAAATTTATCTAATTCATCACCACAAAAATCTTTAATAACATTTTTAATCATTTTTTCACTAATTTGCATAATTTCATCTTGTTCAATAAAAGATGCTTCTATATCAATCTGAGTAAACTCTGGTTGTCTGTCAGCTCTTAAGTCCTCATCTCTGAAACATCTTGCAATTTGATAATATTTATTTAGGCCTCCTATCATTAATAATTGTTTAAAAAGTTGTGGTGACTGAGGCAAGGCATAAAAACTTCCTGGTTGAACTCTACTCGGGAGAATATAATCTCTTGCTCCTTCTGGGGTAGCTTTTGTAAGTATTGGTGTTTCAATTTCATTAAAATCATTTTTATCAAGATAGTTTCGTATGAGTGAAGTAATTTTTGATCTAATTATTATTCTTTCATTCATTTCAGGTCTTCTCAGATCAAGAACCCTATTTTTTAATCTGACATCTTCATTTACTTCTTGATATTCATCGATTGGAAATACGGGTGTATCTGCTTTACTAAGAATATCTATGCTTTTTACTTCTATTTCTATCTCGCCAGTATGCATACTTTTGTTAGTGGTCCCTTCTAGTCTTTTACGAACAACACCATTAATTTGAATGACATATTCATTTCTAATTGATTCTGCTAATTTAAATGATTCTTTATTATCTGGATTAACAACTGCCTGACATATTCCTTTTATATCTCTTACATCTAAAAATATAACTCCTCCATGATCTCTTCTTCTATGAATCCAGCCACAAATTGTTACTTCTTCTTTGAGATTTGAAGATGTTATTTCACCGCAATAATGAGATTTCATGATAGTTTCCTATTTAATTCTTAATTTTATCTTGTTTAGCGCCTTTCTTGGAGTTTGTTTTAGAAGTTTCTTTAGATTTATTGTCATTTAAGGATTCATTTGATGAAATATTCTTCTTTTTGCCTGTTTTAAAGTCCGTTTCATACCAGCCACTTCCCTTTAATCTAAAAGATGGTGCAGAAATTAACTTCTTAAGACTTTTTATATTACATTTTGGGCAAACTGTCTTAGGTTTGTCACTTATTTTCTGTATCACTTCAATTTCATGTCCACAATTTGAACATTTGTAATCATAAATAGGCATAAGTCCTCAAAAAAAGATAAAATTATAAACTATGTTATTCTCAAAGCTACTAATACC
>MDSV01009961.1_pt1 | contig 43094 bp, 35 predicted proteins | sample 810851 | NCBI WGS metagenome assembly MDSV01 (sample SAMN05326640, study PRJNA326480) | marine metagenome | isolation source: seawater | place: Atlantic Ocean: North East | collected 2012
AAGGTAGAAAAAGTTGAGAAGGTGAAGGAAGAGGCGAAGGTAGAAAAAGTTGAGAAGGTGAAGGAAGAGGCGAAGGTAGAAAAGATAGAGGTTGAGGAAACTTTACAAATGGATTCAGATGATGATTGGATAGGTGATGATCCTGGAGCCATTGAAGAACAGCCTGAAGATGACATTGTAGAAGAAGATGAAGAAGATGATATCATTTTTGATCAAGATACGGAAGAGGACTATCATGAAAATCTAACACCTCAAGTATCTTTTGATAATAGTGCAGTTCCGCAAGATCCTTTCCCAGAACCAGGTGAATATGACCATGGTCTTGATACTGCTCATACGTTATTTGACCCGGCTGCCATTGGAGTACATATTGACGGAAATCAGATGACGAGTGTGCTTCTAGGGCAGACAAAGGGTTTGAAAACTTTATTGTCATATGACTTTGGTATCCAAAAAGGAAATGAAAATACACTAGTTGACGACCCTGAAGGTATGGCCGAGAGGTTAAAAGAAAGCTATGGACGACTGAAAGATAAATTCTTTCCAATAAAAGAACTTCATGGAAGGGCAATGAGTGTACTTGAAAATTTTTCCAACACCTATTTTTCTCAGAATGATGATAAAGTTGCTGTCAAATTTGTTCCAGTAGGAAAAGATGCGAAAAAAGATAAACATGAGATTGTGAAATTTACTCTTGGGAAAAAACTCCCATTCTCAATTGAAGAGTCAATCATGAATCTTTCAGAATCAGATGATAAAAGCCAAGTCACTGTAGGTCTTGCTAGAAAAACAGATATTGAGAACCTCTCAGATTACTCCGCAGAAGTTGGTTGTGATGTTCGTGACTGGATGCCAGCAGCACAGTCAATTTTTAATGCATATAAATGGAATTATCAAGATCAAAATATAGCAAGTCAAAATAATATCATATTGCACATTGGTTTTAAGCAAAGTATAGCGGTTACTTGCAAAGGCTTAAATATTGTTGGTGTAGATGATTTGTTTATAGGATATAGTGACCTCCTTGATTCTTTAATAGAAAACAAGGTGTCTAAAAACCCTGAGAATATTGAAATGTTGAATGTGCCAGCAACTTTTTTGCAAAACCAAGGAATATCTACAGAACCGAATAAAGAGGATACATATTTAAGGCCTATTTTTGATTTATGGAGCCAAGAAATTGAAAGACTTACTACAAGAATTAAAAGAAATATTAGTATCAACGATAGGTCTAAGGTTTTTATTTCAGGATACGCAGGTAAGATTAATTATATAGATGTTTTTGTAGCGTTATCTTCTCAAATAGATTCAGGTTTATTAAATCCAATCAGGAATCTTACTTTTTCTCCCTATGATATAGAAAGAAATTCAATTCCATTTCACCCAACACTGCTTACACCTGCGATAGGTGCAACATTATCAGGGACAAATGGGATTACAGTACTTCCTCCTAGTATGATAAAGAACAACTATTTTAGATGGGCAAATAGATTTCTGTCAGTTGCTGCTGTGATGCTAGTTTTTTATTTGGGAATTCGTTCGTTTAATCTTATCAGTGAAAATCGGCAACTAGAATTAGATATTATGCCTGCAAAAGTTGAATCAAAAAAACTTATCACCGTTGAGGATGAGTACTCTTTGGCATCACAAAACAGAAATAATGTAGAGAGCCAGATTGAATTATTGAATTATGATACAGATTACTTTGACAGAGTGATTAGTATAACTAGATTTCTTAGCAATAGGTTACCTCATGAGGTAACCCTAGAAAAAATGAGTTTTCAACAGGGATGGGAAAAAGAATTACTTAAGATGCAGGGCAGATCTTTGCTATCTTTTATTGAGATGGAAGATGAAAGTAAGCGTATCGTTAGAATGGTTGGAAATCTAGAGGCTAATCCAGCTCTTAAAGATCGTTATTTTACTAATTTTATTAAAATAATTGAGGATTCCGAGCTTTTCACCGATGTAGAAGTTGTAAAGCAATCTTCGGAGAGTGATTTAGGACCAAATAATATTCAATTTGATTTAAAGTGTGTATTTTGATGAACAAACTATTTAAAAGCCAATTAAATATTCTTATCGCTCTTGCAGTAGCTATATTGCTAACAACAACATTGTGGTATGTGTTCCTTTTTAGTGGTCTTAGTCAAGATAATACCAGACTTGTCTCCAGTCTGAAGTCAGAGACATCTAAATCGAATAGAGCTAGTGACCTTATGGATAAATTAGGAAAGGTAAAGACAGAATGGGAGCAAATGAATGCAGATTTTGAAGCGCAAATAAGCCGTATTCCTGATTTATCTGAACAGAAAAGGATATACAATGTTGTTTTTGATATAATTAAAAGGTCGGAGATACCAGTCACGGTTTGGCAGCCTTCTGAGTTTCCAATTGATGAAAAAGTTATTTTTATACCAGATACTGGAGATGAAATAAAAATATCTAAGTTTCCAATAGATCTTGAGGTTATATGTACATTTCAAGATTTTGGTGTGCTTTTAGAAAAGTTTAGAGCTCATGAAGATAGAATTGCAGTCAGTAACTTGAATATTATTGAAAAAGGTTGGACAGAGAGGCAGACTGTTAATTTTATTCTATATACTTATTTTCAAACTTCAATGAACCTAAATAGCCCGAGCTAGATATCGATGACAAATAGATTAAAACTATTATCACTTGGTTTGGTTTTAGCCATAATTGTTGCGGTAGCCGATTATAATGCCCGGGATGATAAAAGACCGAAGCCTAGAATTAAGACAAAAGTTCAGCAAGAAAATAATAAAAGAAAGACCAAGAGGACGAAGATTACAAAACAAAAAACCATCATTCAAGATGCGGTGAAGAAGAATGAAGAAAATCTTGAAACGCATGGAGAATTTCTTCCTATTCCTGAGGACATACTAGCAATGACAACATGGGAAAGGAATCCATTTATAAAACAAAAAATCACACGTATGGGTAGCGAGCCAGAGATTATTGCAAATAGAGAGCTGGAGGCCGAACAACCTAGAATGGCTGATTTTGAGTTATTGAAAATAGAATCAGTAGCTAAATTAGGAGAGAAGGTATATGTGATAATAAATGGAAAGAGATATGGTATAGGCGATCGTATAGATAGATACCTTATAGAAGACATCTACGATGATAGGGTTATATTCTTACTTGGAAATACAAGAGTTATGAAGAGTGTAGGTAAATGATAAAGATAAATAAAATACTAGCAGTTATAATTGTATTAATTGCTTTTTGTTTTTCTCAGAGAGTTGAACCTCTGGATATCACCACTATAAACCCAGAGAACAGCACTTATGATTTAGATCAAAAAATGTCTATCAATATGGAGGACTCAGATATTAAGAATGTGCTGATGTTAATTGGAGAATTAACCGGCCTTAATATTGTTATAAGTCCTGCTGTAAAAGATACCATAACGGCTTCTCTTATTGATGTGAGTGTAAAGTCTGCTTTGGATGCAATTTTAAAGCCAAATGGTTATAGTTATTTTGTTCAAGAAAATATCATTGTGGTAAAAGATAGTCAAACACAAATGGTAGGTGAGTTAGAGACCGTTGTTGTTAAGCTAAATTATATTAACTCCTCCGATCTTATAGGAACATTAGGTGCGGTAATGACTCCAAGAGGAAAGGTGCAACCTTTTACTCCACTTGTTTCAAATGCGAGCACTAGTTCATCTTCGAACATCATAGTTGTCTCAGATATACAGGAAAATATTAGTTCTATTTTAAAGATTATTGAGACTTTAGATGTTCCAATCCCAAATATTAATATTGCGATTAGATTTATTGAAACAAATTTAGATACACTCAGGGGTTTTGGTCTTGACTGGAGTAAGACACCACTTAGTCCTGGCGATTTTGGAGCAGGAGATTCGAGCTCTGTGTTAAATATAAGTTTTGATAATGTTACAATCGCTACTTTAAATCCAATGCAACTTGCAAGTGCATTACGTATTATGCAAGCAAGAGGACAGTCAAAACTTCTATCGAGTCCTCAGGTCACTACACTAGATAATCATGAAGCAGAGACGGAGACAGTAACTACTGTCTATATTGAAGGTAATATATCAAATCAAAACAATCAGTATTCACAAGGTGGTGCTCAAAATCAAAATGCATCATCCTTTGGAAATGTATTTGTTAATCAGGTACAGGAAAAAGATATTGGTATTAAACTGAAGGTTACGCCAAGAATCAATAATGAAATGGACATTACGATGATGGTAGATGCTCAGGTAGAAGCACTTCTATCTGCAGCTGAAATCGATACTCAAAAACCAAGGTCTACCAAAAGAACTGTAAAAACTCAAGTCACGGTTGAAGATGGAAACACCGTTATCATTGGCGGACTTATTGCTGAGAATGCTTTAGAACAGAAAAAATTTGTTCCAATCCTAAGTGCGATTCCTATCATAGGAAAATTATTTCAATCGACCACTATTGAAAAAGAGCAACGTGAACTTCTAATATTCATTACTCCTAGTATTGTAGGGTAGTTATTTGAAAAAGAATATCCCTTATATTGTTATTTCATTTTCTGTAGTGATTATTATTGGTTTTTTTGCTGTTTTGGATTGGTATGACTATGTTGAACATTTATTATTAGATATTAGATTTAATTCTAGAGGTCGCATTGAGACTCGTGATGATATAGCGACACTAGATATTGATGTTCGGGCGTTACAAACTGAAGGTAAGTGGAGCCCTTGGAGTAGAGAGAAGCATATTACTGTTGTTGAGGCTGCTGGTCAACATAGGATGGATGCATTAGCATTTGATATCTATTTTATAGAGGAGTCAGAGCGAACCTTAGAGATATCTGCTCTTGAAAACATTGAGGATTCATCTTTTTCAATTAGTGGGTTAAAAGATTTATTCCCAAATCCAGATTTTGATCTTGCTAGTGCAGCTTCCAAGGCTAAAAATATTTATTTTGCACAAAGCTTTAAACCGCAACCTGAAAAAAAGGAAAAAGTAAAAGAGCGCACTGAAACACAGAATAAAAGACTTCAGAGCTTAGAAGCTGGTGGTCTTTTTATAGACATTCAACCAGGACAATACCCTACAATATTTGATGCTTATAATTTTGAGTTTCCTGTAAAAGCCTATATTGATAGTAGCGCAGGTGTGTTTTTCTTTCAAGCAAAATCAGATGCTGATGGAGTAATGCGTAAATATCCATTGATAGGGAAATACGAGGAAAGGTTGTTTCCCTCAATCTCTCTGGCATTAGCATTAGACCACTATAATGTATCTTTTAAAGATGTTGAGATTATTCCAGGAAAATATTTAAATATTCCACTTAATAAGCCTGATGAGTTTGGTAGGGAAGAAGTAAAAATACCAATCAATGATGAAGGATTCATGCAAGTCAATTGGGCAGGGAATTGGGAGGATAAAGATGGTAATTTTGATTTGATGCATTATCCTTATAGTGTTTTAAAAGATTTTAAGGAAACAGAATATTCTAACTTTGTTTTGGCAGAGTTCAAGAAAATTGCAAATACAGAATTTGGTGGCAATATAAAACAAGCCTATAAACCTGCACTTAGTAGCATTAAAGCACCTAAAAAAGATATTCTAGATGCAGTGAAAAAAAGTATGATGATGGGTTCTATAGAGGCATGGATTAAGGCAAATCCAGATGGAGGAGCAGCAGATTTTAAAAAAGCACCACCATTTGTCTTTAATGAAATAAAAAATAATAATATAATTGCAGACAAATTCTCACAATCTTCAGATTTTGTTACATTTGATGAAATAATTCAATCTAATGAAATTATTTTTGATCATGGTTTAGGTGAAGAATATCAAGTCACTACTTTAAATGAGTTATATCAACAGTTGGATAGTGAGATTGAATCTTCTGACCAAAATTCATCAAAAAAATTAAAGAAGATAAAAGCGGGACTTTCTCTTTTAGAAAGAAATCACCAGATAATTTCTAATCTATTTAAAAATAATATTCTAGATGAACAAAGGCCTTTATATTTCTATCCAAATTCGGAACGATTAATTGCTGGAAAAGAGGAAAAAGGGAATGCTAGATTAATTGCACCTTTTGAATTTGTTGGGAAAAAACTTTATTATGGTCTTACAGCAACAGGTACTCATGACTTGAACCCAATGCCTTTTAATCCTAGATACCCAATGGTGGGCTTACATGCTAATGCATTAAATACTATCCTTAATAATGATATTATCAAAGAAATTGATAAAATATATATATTAATTATATTATTGATTATTGGTATTTTGCTTGCTTTTGCTATTCCGGCATTAACACCATCACAAGGAGGGATTGCTGTTGTTTCTTTAATGATTGGTTATTCATATTTTTGTTTTTGGTTATTTTCTAATCATAATGTTTGGCTTGAGTTATTCGGCCCTGCTGTTTCACTCTTGATTGGTTATCTTGGTATAACTGTATATAATTACATTCAAGAAGAAAAGAATAAACAGTTTTTAAAAGAATCTTTTGGGACATACGTTTCTCCAGAGCTAATTGACCAAATGTATGAGACTGGAGAAGAGCCTTCACTTGGTGGTAATGAAGGTTATCACACTGCATTTTTTACTGATATACAAAGTTTTTCAGCATTTTCAGAAAAATTGTCAGCTAGTGAATTAGTAGCATTGCTAAATCAATATTTAACCGATATGACAGATGTTTTATTAGAAAATAATGGAACGTTAGATAAATATATCGGGGATGCGATTGTAGCTTTTTATGGTGCACCAATTGAGATAGAAGACCATGAATATTGGGCATGCAAAACAGCGATTAAGATGCAAAAAAACTTAGATTTATTGAGAAAAAGTTGGCAGGAAGAAGGAGATAGATGGCCAGAGATTGTCCACAATATGCAAAATAGAATTGGAATTAGTACCGGCCAAATGGTGACAGGGAATATGGGTTCTGAATCCAGGATGAATTATACTATGATGGGTGATAACGTTAATACAGCTGCAAGATTAGAGTCTTCAGCTAAACAGTATGGTATTTATATACAGATTGCTGAAAGTACATATCAGCCTGTTAAAGACCGAATGGTTGTTCGGGACTTAGACCTAGTACGGGTAATGGGTAAAAATGAGCCAGTAAAGGTATGGGAATTAATTTCTGAAATTGGTGGAGAACCCGAAAAATACAAAAAAATATTACCAGCTTATCATGAAGCCTTGGAATTATATAAAAACCAGGAATGGCAAAAATCAATTGAAGCATTTAAAGAATCTGATTCCTTGGAAGATATGTTCCCAGGGAGAAAAACAAACCCTAGTAGAATTTATATACCTCGTTGTGAGCACTTCCTTGATAACTCTCCAGGAGATGATTGGGATGGTGTATGGACTCTCACCAGTAAATAATACCATGTTTGGCCTTATCTCAATGGCAAAAACAGTAGTTCTTTTTCTTTTTATAAACCTAATTCATGGTCAAACTTTTTTATTTAATGAATCCTTAAGTGACTCTTTACCACAATCAAAGGCAAATTCTATCAAGATTGTGGATGTCAACCGAGATGGAGTATATGATATTATTATATCTGGATATGATGAAAACCGGTATGGGTTATATTTTGATATAGCTCTTGGTACCCTTGATGGAAATCTTTTATCGGCTAAACAAGAATTTAATCAAAATACATTTCCAGATACAGTAGGAGAGTATATTGGAGGTTTAGGCAATGTTACTGTTGCTGATATAGATAGAGATGGTAGCATTGATGCTTATTTGAGTGGATCAGGATATTCTCTGACGCTGCTCAATCGTTCTGATGGATTTGAGATTCCTACAAATTTTATCCTTAATGATTTATCTCTAACATATAGTTTTTCTAGCTGGGCTGATGTAGATAATAATGGTGCCCCAGATTTATTTATTATGGGATCAAATAGTCTTTATGGTGATGATTATATTTTAAATGCACTTTATGTAAATGATGGTACCAGCAATATGTCTCGTGACCCATTACCAAATTTCCCTGACTTCAATAATGGATCATGTGAATGGGTAGATTATGATAACGATGGTGATAGTGACTTGATTATATCTGGGACTACTGCTGACTATCGATCTAGTGCAACAAGGTTCTATAAAAATGACCCTATTGGAAGATTGATAGAAGATACTAATCAAGATATTATTGGCGTAAAAGCAAGTTCATCGAAATTTTTTGATATTGATTCAGACGGTGACCAAGATTTATTGATTAGCGGTTGGAGTATTCTTTCAAATAGCTTGATTACTAAAGTATATAAAAATGAACCACTAGGTACATTTACTGAGCAAATTGCAACGAATATTGATTTTGGAGTAGCCTATGGTTCAATTGATGTTGTTGATTTTGATATGGATGGAGATCTTGACTTGGCCATCGCAGGTGTAGACTCAGTCCAAAATTATGCTACTGATGTTTATACTACAAGAGGTAAGGTATATAGGAATGATGGGGGATTCCAGTTTCAGGAAATAGTTGCCTATCCTGGAGCTAGAATAATAAGATTTGCTGATATTGATGGAGACCTAAAGCCAGATATTATTACCAATGGCACAACAGATTTATCAAATAGGGATAGTACATTTACTAAAGTATTTATTAATCAATATGATGTTGGTAATGAGCCCCCTAATCCACCTAGTGCACTTACTTCATTTGCAGTAAGTACTAGGGCAATTTTCACTTGGGGTTCTGGGTTAGATGAAATTGATGATGATATTTCTTTAAGATATAATGTTAGAATAGGAAGCCAATCAGGTGGCTATGAATTATTATCTCCAGCTATTGAGTTTTCGAATCCAAATATAGGACAGAGACTTATTAAAGAATTTGATGAAATCCCTCATGGTAACTATTATTGGTCTGTGCAAACTATAGATGCTTCTGGTGTTGCCTCAGATTGGTCTAGTGAAGACACACTGTTTATAGCTAGACTGGTTACCTCCACACAGAGTCTCCCAGGGGTTTGGTTCTCATCAGCTGGTTGGGCAGATTATAACCAAGATGGTGAATTAGATCTTGCACTTACTGGGATAAATTTTTCAGGTTCTAGTATTACCAAATTTTATTTAAATCAAGATGATTTGTTATCACAGGATTTAACTCAAAGTTCTGAAGCTGTTTTTGGTGGCCATCTCACATGGGTTGATTATACTAATGATGGATTATTAGATATATCATTGACGGGCATGCAAATAATTAATTTTGAAGGATATCCCGCGACCTTCTTTTATAAAAATGTAGGAGGAAAATTCATCTTAGATTCTCAATCAAATGTTACTACATCGTATTACGGATATACTATGGGAATAACTGGTGGTAAAAACAGTCATGCTTGGGGAGATTATGATAATGATGGAGATCAAGATTTAGTTATTGGAGGTGGAGATTTTTTTGGAGTCAATCATCTTTTAGTTTTTGAGAATGATGATGGAATTCTTAAAAAAGATAGTACTCAAACCGATTTAATACCAATATACCCATGTATGGTTCAGTGGGTTGATTTACAGCAAGATGGATATCTTGATTTAATATCCATTGGTGCAGATTCATTAGGTTCTTTAGAGATGAGAGCATATGTCAATGATAGCACATTTTCTCTTAGTCTTTCATCCCAATGGTCTAATAGCGATATTGGAGTTAGTGCAGGAGCATTTGAATTCGCTGATTATAATGATGACGGAAATACTGATTTTGCTTATACTGGTTTTAAAAATGACGCAGGAGTATTGCTTACAAAGGTGATGACTAATACTGGTGAAAAATTTGAACAAGTATCTGAAAATCATAATTTAAAAGGTTTATTCTATGGGCAGCCTAGTTGGATAGATTATGATAATGATGGCGATGTTGATTTGCTAACTTCAGGTTTTACCGTTGATGAACTATCAGGTCAATATATTCCTTACACTGCAATGTATGCACAAATTGAAGGGCAATTTATTAGAGATGAAACAATTAAGATAGATTCACTAAGCTACAGTTTTACGGAATTTGGAGATTATGATAATGATGGTGATGCCGATTTGTTTGTTGCAGGTAAAAATATAAATGGTGATGTTATATCAAAAGTGTTTGATAATCTTGAAAATATTCAAAATGGGAATTTAGCACCTAATTCTCCTATTAATCTTAATGTTGTAGGTATAGATAATGACAAGGTCCATCTTGCATGGGATTCTCCTATTGACAGGTTGAATCCTCAAAATGGCTATACAATCGATATGGGTATTTACTTTCAAATGCAGATAGGAAGTGAAGATAATGGTAATGAGCATGCGATTATTTCAGGTGTTTATGGAAATAATGGACCAGGTAATATCAAAACTAATTTTAAGTTTGTCAATCAGATACCCGAAGGAAATTATTCATGGAGAGTAAGAGCGCTTGACCATAATAAATCTCATTCTGAGTGGTCTACATCAAATTATTTTTATATTGATATTACTCCGCCAAAAATTGATACTATCCGAGCCAACTATTTAACTGATAAAGATTTAATCATAGTTGTGAAGTTTGAAGAAGAATTTTTCTTGGATTTAAATAAGAATCCCATAGTATCATTAATCCATCCTGAAGAATTAGATCTTGATAATGATGGATTAGTCGATACCCTACAGATTATTAAGCAAAGCTACAATGGTGATGAGTGGACAGGATCTATAACTCTTCCTGAAAATTATTCCGGTAAAGCAATTTTGATACATGTTGAAGGTGTTTATGACCAGCGAGGTAATCATATGGTTCCGGAAAGTATGTATAAAGGACCAGAAACAATTCTATCTCAGATTGGGGGGACTGCAATCAGTGAAGATGGGAATATGTTTGTTCTTCTTCCTCAAGGTGCTTTATCTGCAGATATTTCACTAAAAATAGAAAAAAATAATAATACCAGATTAATTAGTGATTCAACTGCCTTACTATTAGGCTCAGCATATGATGTGAATCCATCAGAGTTAGTAATCAAAAAACCTGCAATTTTTAGAATAAAATTCCCTGGTGATTTTACCGAGCAAGACTCTCTCTCTGTTTATATTGGTCAGGTAGATACAAGTGGGGTTATAATTCCTATTGGGGGAGCAGAAACAATTATCGGTGGTGAAAAATACTTTCAAGTTCAGTCATATAAAATGGGTACCTATGGGATTTTCACCTCCTTAAATCCAAATTATATTGATTCTAATTTTGTAGATAAAGTCGTTTGTCAACCAAGAATATTTTCGCCCAAAGGAAATATTTTTGAATTTGATAGGACTCATATTCTCTATAATACTGATACAAATAATCCTCAAAATATAAAAGCGAGAATATTCAATCTAGCGGGAAGATTAAAAAGAGTATTAACACAAGAAAGTAATCATAGTGCGGGGAATCAGTTAATCGTATGGGATGGGAAGGATGAGTTTGGAGAAGTGGTCCCATCAGGTTTATATATCATAACATTAGAAAAAGATGATGCAATTCTAAGAACCACAGTGGGTGTTTTAAATAGATGAGGAAAATTCTATTTCTACTGCAATTTTATTTTGTTTTCGGACAGGGAATGGAACAAATCCCTTTTGGAACAAGACCACTTGGGCTAGGAGGCGCATTTACTGCTGTAGCAGATGATGCGAATACTATCAACTGGAATCCTGCGGGACTATCCGGACTAAGAAGAACAGAATTCACATCTACATATGCAGATTTATATGCTTTAGGTATTTCTCAGTCTTATATTGGATTGGTCAAAGATATATCAGACCGAATTGCTATTGGTTTTGATTGGGGGAATATAGGTTTTGATGATAAAGAATTATTATTTTCAGAAAATAAAATTAATCTGTCTATGGGTATACAGATTTATAAGGGTCTTAGTTTTGGAATCACTTCAAAATATTTATCAAGAGATATGCAACTAGATGGTACTTCTTATGGTAAAAGTAGTGGTATTGGATATGATGTTGGTTTATTGTGGCAGGCAATCAGAAGAGTACGTTTTGGTATTTCGCTTCTTGATATAGGAGGAACTGATGTCTCTTATAAGGATAAGACCCTTGAGACTGTTTTATATCAAGCATCAAGATTTGGTATAGCAATATATCCATTAGATAATCTGTTATTTGCGTTTGATTTTGGAGATAGGATTCATAGTGGCGCAGAGCTTACTATAGCAAATAGACTTACGGTAAGAGCCGGCATACAACAAGAAAAAACTGAGAATGAAGATTTTTCCATATACTCGCTTGGAAGTTCAATAAAATTAAATAATTTTATTTTTGAGTATGGATTTGAATCACATCCATATTTTGACCCAACACATAGATTCTCTATAGTTTTACAGTTTAGTCCTGCAGTAGTTAGTATTACAAAGTCTAGTATTGCATATAATCCTATTTTCAGATCACTACATCGTTACTATGAATCCGAACCATTTGCAAAAGTTGGATTGAAGAATATATCAGATGAAGACGTTCCTGTGAATGTTTCTTTGTTTCTTCCGACTATGATGGATAATCCTCATTCGGAGACTTTATCATTACCTCCAAAATCTGATGAAGAGTATGATATTGGTGTTTCTTTCTCAAGTGATGTACTTACTTCTAAAAAAGCTACATTTGATAATTTGATTCAGCCAGAGGTACAGGTAACGTACAAGCAATCTGGTGAAGAAAAGGTTGATCAAAAGAAACTTGAATCAGCCTATGTCTTAGGAAAAGGTAAGCTTACTTGGAGTAATCCAGATATGATTGCGTGTTATGTAACACCAGCAGATGCAGTGGTTGACAAATTTGCTAGGAATAATATTCAATTCTATACACCTGTTCTAAATGATTATTTTGGTAGAACAAATATTGGTAGGGCAATTATACTCTATGATGCACTTGGTACTCATGGACTTGTTTATAATATAGATCTTGAAACACCATTTTTAGACATTGCTGATGATAAGTCAGCGTTTGATACAGTTAAATACCCTGGTGATATGCTTAGAGATAAAATTGGAGATTGTGATGATTTAACTGCTTTATATGGATCATTATTAGCAAATCTTGGGATAGAGACAATGTTTTTAGATGTCTTTAAACCTGGAGCTGGGCATATTTTTCTAATGTTTGATAGTGGAGTGAAACCTGATGATGTTGATAGATACTTTCTTGATAGATCTGAAGTTGTAATTTTAAATGAAAAGGTTTGGGTACCAATAGAAGCTACGCTTGTTGGGAAACCATTTTTCTCTGCATGGAAACAAGGCTCATTAAAATATAATGAAATGAAAGCAGAAAATTATGTTAATGAGATTTCTGTCAAGGAGGCTTCTGCAAAATATATTGCAGGTTCACATATTACTCCGGATATGCCGATGGATGAAATCGAGGGAATTAATAATTTACTTAAAGAGGATATCAAACAATATGGTATGTGGCTAGAACAGATTGTATATAAGTCTGTAGGAAATAAATTGTCGACTGCCGAAGATTATTATGATGCAGGCGTAAAATATATGGAGTTTGGGAGATTTAAAGAAGCTACTAATATGCTAGAGACCTCGGTTAATATGAAACCTGTATTTCCAGATGCAATCAATACCTTAGGCGTATGTTATACAAAGAAGGAAGAATATAAAAAATCTATTGAGTATTATGAAAAAGCAATTGAACAAACTGGAGAACATGCTGGATATTTATTGAATATAGCAATTTCACATTTCATGATGGGTAATAAGGGACTAGCTAGACAGAAATATGATGAAGTCGTTATGATTGATCCTGTCTTTGCGGGAAAGTTGGATAAGATTTTTGGTGCAGCCAAATCATCTTTAGCAATTACTGCACCAACTCCGGGACAATTAACACTAACAGATGATATAGAGTTTGAACTTGCTGAAGGTTCTTCAAAGGGGCTTATTGAACCGGCTACTAAACAACAAAAAGAACTTAAGATTCAAGAAATCCCTAAAGTGTCTCATAGAAAGAGAAGGGCTAGAAGTGACAATACTGTAGGTATTACTTTTGCAAGACTTGGTAATTATTCAATGGCAATTGATTATTTCAAAAAAGCAGTAGAAAATGACCCTGAAGAGCCTAGTTATAAAGCCGATTTAGCTGTTGCCTTTTACCGAACATATGATTACGATGAGGCAATTAGATATTATGAAGATGTAAAAAAGAAAAAACCAGAAATGGTATCTCAGCTTGACTTTATTAAGAGTCGTGGTGAAATTTCAGCATCTTATAGTAAATTTGATTAAATTATGATTCAAGTTGAGGTTGATTATGAAAAACATAAGTAAAATATTTATTCTTTTAATTACGTTTCTATACGCTCAGGATGATTTAGATCTTGATGCAATGTGGGATAATACTGTTTGGAATGAGATTGAAGAAGTTACCACAAAAGAATATGAAGTGGAGAAGGTCACTACAGTTGCAGGTGTTCGTGGTGCAGAGGCAGAGGATGAAGCGCTTCATCATCTTTATTATAGACAGTCAATGAAAGGTCCAAGTGAAATTGAACTGAATAAAGCTTTGGGTAAATTGACAAACACCTTGTCGTCACTAAAAGAGAAAAATGCTAAGCATAAAAAAATTCCAGAAGTAACTCATTATATTATTCAAATATATAAGAAACTAAATAATTCAAAAAAAGCGGAAGAATTTGCTGCGGAACTTTTAACGATTGCTCCAAAATCAAAATATGCAAAGTTTTATAAGTAATTAAAGATTAATAAATAAAAAGGCCTCTATAAGAGGCCTTTTTTTTTATTCAGAATTAGATTGTCTCACCTTATATTTTGATAAATTGCTTAAAAAGGAGTTTTTAATGAAAAAACATATTAGTCGTAGAGAGTTTATAAAGAAAACTACAGTTGCAGGTAGTGCAGCAGCAGTTATGCCAAAAATGCTTTTTTCATCAAAATCTAAAGCTAAAATAAAATTAGGTTTTATTGGTACTGGTCTTCGAGGACAATGGGTTTTGTCATTAGCAATGAAATATCCTGAAATTGATATTCCTGCAATATGTGATATTGATGAGGGGATGATACAAAAAGCATTAGAAATACTTAAAAAAGGTGGAAGACCAGAGCCTAGAGTGTATAAAAAGGATGATCATGATTTTCAAAGAATGTTGAATAGTGAAGATTTAGAGGGTGTATATATTGGTACACCGTGGGAGTGGCATCATCCCATGTCTATTGCCGCCATGAAAACGGGTGCCCATGTAGGAGTAGAGGTTCCAGCGGCTATTTCAGTTAGTCAATGCTGGGATTTGGTAAATGTGTCCGAAAAAACCAATAAATTTTGTATGATTATGGAGAATGTTTGTTATCGCCGTGATATTATGGCGGTATTAAATATGGTTAGGGAAAATATCTTTGGTGAATTGCTTCACTGCCAAGGTGGCTATCAGCACGATTTAAGGCATGTTAAATTTAATGACGGTGTAAATCCATATGGTGGAGGTGTAGAATATGGTGAAAAAGGGTATTCTGAAGCTAAATGGAGGACACAGCATTCGATTGATAGAAATGGTGATTTATATCCAACACACGGTCTAGGACCTGTTAGTACTATGTTAGATATAAACAGGGGTAACAGGATGCTTTATCTAACCTCAACATCTACTCAATCAAGAGGTCTAAAAAAATATATTATTGATGTAGGCGGATCGAATCATCCTAATGCAGGGTTGAAATTTAAATGCGGAGATGTTGTCACAACTGTGATTAAATGTGCTAAAGGTCAAACTATAATGCTTAGTCATGATACAAATAATCCTAGACCTTATTCACTAAACTTTAGAGTGCAAGGGACTCGGGGTCTTTGGCAAAAAGATTCACGGTCGATTTACATAGAAGGCTTAAGTGTAGATGAACATCGATGGGAGGAGGAAAATAAATATCTTACTAAATATGACCATCCTTTATGGAAGCGTTTCCAGGAGCAAGCTTCAGGTTCTGGGCATGGTGGAATGGATTTTTTTATTGTTCGCGCATTTATTGAGGCATTGAAAGGGGCTAAGCCAGTCATTGATGTATATGATGCAGTGAGCATGAGTGTAATATCTCCTCTTAGTGAGAAATCAATCCGTTTAAATAGTGCGGCAGTTAAGATTCCTGATTTTACTCGTGGAAGGTGGAAATCTAATTTACAGATTTTTGGGTTAGATGATTATATATAGATGATTCTATCAATTTTAGATTGGTACATAATTAGTGCATACTTAATAGTGATTTTATGCATAGGAATTTGGACTTCTAGAAATATAAAAACTGATACAAAATCATTTTTCTTGGCAGGAAGGAATATGCCATGGTGGTTATTAGGTATTAGTATGGTAGCTACTACTTTTTCAACAGATACTCCAAATATTCTTACAGGGCTTGTTCGTCAAAAAGGTGTTTTAATGATGGTTTTGGGCTCATTTCTAGTTTATGGTATTTTACTGGGAATTGGACAATTTATATATGGACAATATACTTTAGGGTTTTAATTATTTTTGTTCAACATTGCAAATTATTTTGGATTATATAGACTATGGAAATAAGTACTCCAGGTAGAATTTGTTTATTTGGTGAACATCAAGATTATTTGGGTTTGCCAGTTATAGCAATGGCAATTTCTTTGAGGGTAAGGATTGTTGGTAAAAAAAGAAAAGATCGACAGGTAATTTTGCACAAACCTGATCTTAAAACTACCGAAAATTTTTTAATTGATGATAGTAGTTATGTTAAAAAAAGAGATTATTTTAGAAGTGGTATAAACATTTGTAAAAATGAGGGCCTTGAATTTTCAAATGGATTTGAATGTTATATAAATAGTGATATTCCTATTCAGGCTGGAACTAGTAGCTCATCTGCTATTGTTGTGAGTTGGTTGCATTTTTTATCATATATGTCAGATAATAAAATTATTTGGACAAAAGAAAAGATAGGAGAATTAGCATATAAGGCAGAGGTATTAGAATTTTCAGAGCCAGGTGGAATGATGGATCAATTTTCAACAGCTATGGGTGGTATGGTATATATTGAATCAGAGCCAAAAAGATATGTAAAAAAAATAAATACTTCTCTCGGATCTTTTGTTTTAGGTGATTCATGTCAGAAAAAAGAAACAATAACAATTCTGGCACGTTGCAAAAATTTAAGATTTGATATAATTAATAAAATAAAAGCTAGGAATCAAGATTTTGATTTACATTCTTCACAGTTGGATGTTGACCTATCCAATCTAAGCAATATGGAAAAACATTTATTCTATAATACTATAAAAAATAGAGATTTATTAAAAGAAGCAAAAAATGAGTTAGAGAAAGACAACCCAAATCATCACATTATTGGGAATCTTCTGAATGAACAACATATTATTCTTAGAGATTCTTTAGGAATAAGTACAGATAAGATTGAATCAATGATTAATGCAGCTAATTCTTCAGGTGCGTTGGGCTGTAAAATCAATGGCTCTGGAGGAGGGGGTTGTATGTTTGCATTCGCACCTGAAAATCCAGAAAGAGTGGCAAAGGCAATTGAATCTGTAGGTGGAAAATCATATATAGTTTATGCTGATGAAGGTACAAATGCATTAATTTGATGGTATCAAATTGGATAGATGAAATGAAAGACATATCACTTTTAATAATGGCAGCTGGAATGGGATCAAGATATGGCGGGTTAAAGCAATTAGATTCTGTAGGACCAAGTGGAGAAACAATAATAGACTATTCTGTATATGATGCTATTCGAGCAGGTTTTACTAAAGTGGTATTTGTTATTAGAAAAGAATTTGAGGCTGATTTCAAATCAAAAATTTCTAATAAATATATTGGTGAAATTAATGTTGAATTTGCATTCCAAGATTTAAACAATCTTCCTTATGGATATCTATGTCCTGAGGAACGAGTAAAGCCATGGGGAACTGGGCATGCAATTTTATCTGCGGAGGAATATATCAATGAGCCGTTTGTAGCAATTAATGGTGATGATTTTTATGGTTTTGAATCATTTGAAAAAATAGTGCGTTATTATCGTAATAATAATTCATATTCTATGGTTGCTTATGATTTAGGAAAAACGTTATCTGATTTTGGTGGTGTAACAAGGGGGCTGTGTACTGTTAATCATAATTTTTTAGAAACAGTTATTGAAACAGGTGACTTAAAAAAATCAAATGGAGGAGTCTTGTCTAATCGAATCATTGATTTAGATGGTTCTGAACCGGTATCAATGAATGTATGGGGCTTTACACCTGATTTGTTTAGTGAGTTAAAATCTATGTTCAAAGACTTCCTCGATAAAAATGGTGATGCGATGGAGAGTGAGTTTTTGATTCCAACTGTAATCAATACTTTGATTCAATCAAGGAGGAAGGAGGTACGTGTTCTTAGGACTGGCTCTAAGTGGTTTGGTGTGACATTTAAGGAGGATAAGCCATTTGTGATACAACAGATTCGTTTGTTGGTTGAAAGTGGAGTTTATCCAGAAAAATTATTTTAAGAAGATTATATTAACGTTGAATTATTGTTTAGTTGAAAGTTTCAGTAATTATTCCAACCTTTAATAGAAAGCATACTCTAAAAAGAGCAATAGATTCAGTATTAAAACAAACATATAATATATTTGAATTAATTATCGTCGATGATGGCTCAAATGATGGTACAGGAGAATGGATTAGTAAAAAGTATCCAAAAATTCAATATATATATCAATCAAATTCAGGTGTTGGTTCTGCAAGAAATAGAGGTATTCATTCATCAAAAGGTTCTTGGATTGCTTTTTTAGATTCAGATGATCAATGGCTACCAAAAAAATTAGAATATCAAATCAATGAAATTCAAAGTAATAGAGATTATTACTTTTGTCATACTAATGAAATATGGATTCGGAATGGAGTTCGTGTTAATCAAAAGAAAAAACATAAAAAATATGGGGGAAATATTTTTGAGAAATGTCTAGATATGTGCAGAATTTCGCCATCATCTACATTCATACATAAATCTGTTTTTAATAATATTGGATTTTTTGATGAATCTCTTAGAGTATGTGAAGATTATGACTTGTGGTTGCGCATAACTTCAAAGTATAAAATATTATATCTAGATCAATTATTAATAATGAAATATGGTGGACATGCAGATCAGTTATCAAAAGTAGATGACGGTATAGAGAAATATCGTATAGAGTCTTTGAAGAAGATATTAACCTCAACATCGTTAAATAAAACGCAATATAATCATGCTAGAATAGCTCTCATCAAAAAACTAAACATTTATGCAAATGGTTTACAAAAAAGAAAAAAACTAGATGAATTAACTAGAGTAAATAATTTGATTCAAGATTGGATTAATACCTCTAAGTTTCGTTAAATTTATTAAAAATCTGATTAAATACTTTGGAAGTACAGAATTAGTTAAGTGAGTTCTTTTTTATCTGAGAACGTATTAAGTTTATTCATTACTTTTAAAGAATGTATAAAAATGAAATCTGTTAAAAATATATTTGTAATAGTTTCCTATTGTTTTTTAGGATTATCTGCTTCTGATTGGGTAGATATGGGGTCATCACGTCCGTATCCACCACAGTGGAATGTGAATTCGGTATCTGATAATAATATTGAAATTACTTTTGATGTCAGTGGTTATAACCAAGTTGTTTTAGAAAATGGAAAAACTAGATTGTCTTTACCAGGCGGTGTTCCAATTTTAGATAAAGGATCGCCTAATCTTCCTCGTATGGCTCGGTCAGTAATTATTCCAGATGTTGCCAATATGGTATTATCAATCGTAGAAACAGAATATGTTGATTTACCATTTGACAATATCGAGCCATCAAAAGGTAATCTGACCAGAGATATTGACCCTTTATCTGTTCCCTATACTTATGGTAAGGCATACACAACTGATGAATTCTATCCAAAAGAAATAGTTTTCTTGCGAGAGCCATATATACTTCGTTCATTAAGAGGGCAAGCCGTTGTTTTTCAGCCAATTCAATATAATCCTATTCAACGAACATTAAGAATCTATTCCAGTATTAAAATATCTATTCAGCAAGATGGAGAAAGCTTTGTAAACCCTCTAAATATGCGTCCGCAGAAATCTGATAGTAGAGAATTTGAATATATGTATAGAAATCATTTCATTAATTATCCACAAAATGAAAGATATGAAGTTTTAGGCGAGCATGGGCCAATGTTAGTTATTAGTTATGGAGATTTTATGGATGAAATGCAATCTTTTGTAGATTGGAAGAACTATAAAGGTATACCAACTCAAATGATTGATGTAGCGGATATTGGTGATGAAAATGATATGGCACAATATATCGAAGAACAGTATTATGAAAATGGTATTGCATATGTTTTGCTTGTTGGGGATATAGATCAAATAGAGACAATTCGGCGTTCAAATGGAGCAGGCTCAAATAGCCCATCAGATAATTCACTTACTTTTGTTGCTGGTAATGATTATTACCCAGACCTAATTATTGGACGTTTTTCTGCAGAAAATGGTGAACATGTGGAAACAATGGTCAATAGGACAATCTCTTATGAAATGAATCCAGATCCAATGGGAGAGTGGTATAAAAAAGGTTCAGGTTTTGCCTCAAATCAAGGTCCTGGTGATGATGGGGAATATGACGATGAACATATGGATAATATTAGAGATATTTTATTAAACTATACTTATGTTGAGATTGATCAAGTATACGACCCAGATGGAACAGTTGCCCAAGGTGAGGCGGCAATCAATGAAGGTCGTTCGATTGTTAATTATACAGGACATGGGTCTAATGGCTCATGGGGCAATGGTTGTCCGATGAACAATACAAATGTTAATGGTCTTACAAATTCTGGTAAGTGGCCATTTATTTGGTCTGTAGCTTGTGTAAATGGAGAGTTCCAACAAGGAACTTGTTATGCTGAAACTTGGCTACGAGCTACTGATGATTCCAATGGGTCACCAACAGGTGCAATTGCTACTTTAATGTCTACTGTTAATCAAGGTTGGAACCCTCCTATGGAGGGGCAAGATGAAATGAATGCAGTATTCGCAGAGTCATACTCTGATAATATAAAAAGAACTTTTGGTGGTCTTTCTTTTAATGGTATGAATCAGATGAATGATAGTTATGGATCTCAAGGCTATGATGAGACTTACTATTGGACCATATTTGGAGACCCATCAGTCGTTGTTCGTTCTGATACTCCAACGGAGATGGATGTTAATCATAGCGGTATTATTATTATTGGTGCAACTCAATTTTCTATTGAAACGAATGTGAGTGGAGCTTTGGCTGCGATATCTAGAGATGGGCAACTTTTAGCAACGGGGCATACTGATGAAGCAGGCAATCTTGATTTCACATTTGAATCAGCATTAAATCTTCCAGGTGAAGTTGATATTGTTGTTACTGCTTATAATAAGATTCCTTATGAGGCTAATGTTAATATTATTGCTCCGGATGGAGCCTATATGCTTATGGAAGGATTTATCGTAAATGGAGGAAGTGATATTTTACCTAATTATGGTGAGACTGGCTATTTTCATACCATATTTGAAAATGTAGGCCAAGATTCATCTGAAGATTTATTATTTACCATTATACATGAAGGTTCAATGGTAAATATTTTAACTAATGAGATTATTCAGGAATCCATTTCACCAGGAGAGCAGGTGGCTATAGGACCCTATGACTTTGAAGTAGCTTGGAATATAGAAGATGGTACAACTATTCCTTTCACTGTTTTAGTGATTGGTGATAATTCGTATTGGGAATATGAAATGGAGCTAACTGTTAATGCACCAGATTATCAAATAGTTTCATCTCAATTATTTGATAATGGCAATGGAATTCTTGATCCGGGTGAGGAAACTACTATGCAGGTTATTTTAGAAAATATTGGTAATGCATCAGTTCCTTATCCTACTTTTGAGAGTACCTCCAACGATCCATATATCACAATACATAATATTAATAGTAATAATGATTATTGGTGGGGTATTGATAATGATAATTATATCACACTCGATATGGATATTTCAGCAAGTTCTGATGCTCCCTTAGGTCATACATCTATAATGTCACTGTTAATAGGTTCTCTCAATACTGGTTATGGTTATGTATTGCCTATGCCAATCACTCTTGGTATTCTTATAGAGGATTTTGAGACTGGGAACTTTGAATCCTTTGAGTGGCTCCATGGAGGTGATGCTGTTTGGACTATTGTAAACAATGCATATTCAGGAGATTTTTCAGCTCGTTCAGGAGCGATTGGAGATAACCAAACTTCAGAACTTTCAATTATAATGAATATATTATATGAAGGTGAAATTCAATTTTGGTCTAAAGCTTCATCTGAGCAGGGAAACTCTGGAACTGTATATGATTATTTAGAATTTTATATTGATGACCAATCACAAGAGTTAAATATTGGCGGTGATTCCGATTGGAATGAATATATAGTTAATCTTCCAATAGGAGAGCACATCCTTCGATGGGTATATGAAAAAGATGAAGCTCAGAACTCTGGTGATGATTGTGCATGGATAGATAGAATACAGTTTCCTGCAGGGGCAATCCCACCATTAGATATTGACTTTGGTGATTTAAATTTTGATAGTATTGTAAATATATTAGATGTAATAGTGACAGTTAATTATGTGATTGGTCATATTGAGCTTAGCAATGAACAGATACAAAATGCTGATTTAAATCTGGATGGAACAGTAAATGTATATGATATTCTTATGATTGTTGATCAAGTCATTTATTAAAACCAAAACAAAAGAAATACTCTTCAAATTCACCACCTCTTTTTTCCGAAAAATATGAAAATAGCAGGTAATAATTATAACAATGCTATCTCACTTTTACTTTTTTTTACCTTATTGCATGGAGAAAAATCAATAGAGCTCCATAGTATATCTAGCTCTATAAAGGTTGATGGAATTATTGAACTTGATGAGTGGAGCAATGCTCAAGTTGCTGAAGGATTCGTTGAAATTATGCCAAGAGATAATTTTCCTTCCTTGACAAATACAAAAGTGCTTGTAACTTATGATAAAGAATATTTGTACCTTGCTTTTTATGCTATAGATAATCCAAAAAAAATAAGAGCAACTCAATCAAAAAGAGATGATATTGAAGACGATGATAGGGTAGGTGTAATTTTGGATCCAAGAAATGATGGAATAGTTGCATATACTTTTTCTAGTAATGCATATGGGAATCAACATGATGGACAAAAATTTGGGGATAGAGATCGTAAAGGTTGGGATGCTCTTTGGTTATCTGCTGGAAGATTAACAGATTCTGGATATGAAGTAGAAATGGGAATTCCATTCTCTATTTTTGGTATCTCTGACACTGATGATTTCCATTGGAGAATTTCCTTTTTTCGTATTGTCCCAAGAAACGATAGTGAGCGATTGAATTTTTGGACCTCTGTCAATAGAAATGATAAATGTGATATATGTCAATTAGGTCATTTATATGGAATAAAAGATATAAACGCGAAGGCTCCGATAGAGTTATTACCTAGTATTATTGGGTCATATGAAGATAAAATTTTTGGCGATATTGGTTTGGGCGTATCATTCCCAATTGCAAAAGAAACAACTGTAGAAATCACGTTTAATCCAGATTTTAGCCAGGTTGAGTCAAATGCTACAAAAATAGATCTTAACAGTCAAACCTCTCTTTCTTATAGGGAGACAAGGCCGTTTTTTAATGAAGGTATTGATCTTTTTAATATGGGTTCTGGATGGAAGCCAAAAACACGCGCAGTATATACACGATCAATTAATCAACCTATCGTTGCATCTAAGATATTAGGTCATTACAAAAATATCCAATATGGTTATTTAGGTGCTATAGATCAAAATAGTATTATAATCGTACCTTTCAAAGATTTTGGAGATACTTCAGATAATTTAGGAAAAAGTATTACAAATATTTTTCGGGGAAAATATATTATAAAAAATGGTTCTTATTTAGGTAGTATTTTATCAGACAAACGATATAAAGACGGAAGCGGAACCTTAGGTGGTATAGATGGAATATTTCGTTTTAATGATAATCTAAAATTAGATTGGCAACTTTTATTATCTAAAACGAATGAACCAAATGACACTACTCTTTCTACTAATATCAATGGTTACACTTTTGATAACGGGTCATACAGCTCAGACTTTGATAAAGAAACATATAGTGGGCATGGTTTGTATCTAAGTTTAGAAAGTGAAAAGCGTAATAATAGTATGACATTAATGTATGCTGAGAGGTCTTCTACATTTAGAGCAGATAATGGTTATATTGATTTTAATGATAGAAGGAATGTCACCATAAATAGAGGTATAAGTTTATATCCTGAGAATACACTCTTTGAAAAGATAAATTTTTGGTTGGGAATTGGAAGAATTTATTTTTATGATTGGTCTCCAAACCAAGATTGGATATACATTGGTCACAGTGCAAGGATGTTAGGTCAACTCAGCTATGATATTGCATTATTAGCTGAAAACGAAATTTATAAAGGGATACAATTTTATAATAATTATAGTATGATGTTTGAGCTTGAAAAAGATTTTTCAAAAAATATAGCTATTGAAATTGAACCACAATTTGGGACTGAAATAATTAGAGAAGATGTACCTTATCAGGCTAGAAATATTAGCCTTGGTGCAGAATTAAATATTAAGTTGATGAATAGGATAAAGTTAAATTTTAAACTTGACCAATCACAATCTATGAGCTTTGATTCAAATGAAGAAATTTATTCTGATCAAATTTTTCGTTTAAAATTTGAATACCAAAAAGATTATTCTCTAAACTTTAGATTAGTTACACAATATCATAAATATTATCAAATGTTAGATATACAACCTTTGATTAGCTATCAGCCTGGCCCATTTACTATATTTTATGTTGGTACTAGCATATCCTACGAAAGAGTAGGTTCCCAGTGGTTAGAGGACTATGCTCAAGTATATGTAAAAGCTCAGAAATTATTTTCTATTTGAAGATTAGATAATAATGATAAGTAATATAATAGATGTCATTGCTTCATTACCAAGTCAGCATGTTATTTATGGTATAATTAGTACAATCCTCTGTATTGCATCAACTTGGGTTTATAGCAACAGCAATGATACGATTAAATCAATCATACTTAATACTATAGGATACCTTGTTATTGTAAATGAATGTATTTTTCAATTTTATATGATCTATTATGGAATATGGCAAATAAGTAACTCTTTACCTCTTGAAATGTGTTATATATCAGCATTATTAATTCCCATATATGCTAAAAATAAAGAAAATAGAGCACTTAAGACTTGGTTCTTTTTCGCAGGTTTTGCAGGGTCATTATTTGCATTTATTAATACAAATTTATCTGAACTGGAGCATATTTATGTATCCGTGCATTACTTTTTTGCTCATGGGCTTGTTATTTTTGTGATGTTGAGTATTGTTGTAGATGGATATTTACCAAGGTGGATAGATTATTTTAATGCTATTAAGTGGACTACATTTCTAGTAATAATTATAATAATCTTTAATTTGATATTTGGTAGCAATTATATGTTTACGTTTGAAAAACCTGGAGGAGTTAATTTTACTATTCTAATGCCAGATTGGCCATATTATTTCTTGATTATGCTATTTATCGGGTTATGCTTTTATACCGTGATGATGGCTGTAGTGGTTTTAGGAAAAAATAAAAAACGCTCATAACGCTTATTATTCCTTGTGGTTTGAATCTGCTGATAGTAATATAACCCGACATAAAAAATGAAAAAAATATTTAATATTCTAGGCTTCCAAATAAGTTGGTGGATTTGTGTTTTAGGTGCTGCAAACAATTTGGAGTTTCTTGGTCCATTGATAATGTTATTGTTCTTGATTGTTCACTTACTCTTTTTTTCACAAAAATATGAGATAAAATTGATTATTTTTTTTGCATTTGCTGGGACATTAATTGACACATTGATTGTTTATACTGGTGCGCTTGGTTTTGAGGGCCTTTATCACAATAATAAAATAATAGCGCCGCTCTGGATAACTGCTATGTGGTGTGGATTTTCGGCTACGATTAATCATTCTATGGCATGGCTAAAAAACCGTTGGGTTGCATCAATATTATTAGGATCTATACTTGGTCCATTGGCCTATATCACGGGAGAAAAATTTGGGGCAATCTATTTTTACACAACACACGCCAAAATTTTTATAATTTTATCTATAGTTTGGGGGATTAGCATTCCTTTTATTTATTTTGTTAACAGTAAATTAATGGGTGCAAAAAAGTGATTATCACCATGCGCTATTCAATTTTATCAATTATATTGTTTGTTTTTTGTTTAGCAGATGAGAAAAATACAAAGAAGCCAGTGCAGCTTTTTCAAAAGCTTAAAAGTAATGAAGGGTGGATAGAACGTAAAAATAAAGAAGGAATTATTATTAGTACAAAAGCAATTGAAGGGATGAGTATAGGTGCTTTTATGGTACAACAAAAAACAAATATAAATCCAACAATAATTAAGAACATTATTATGGATATAAAAAACTACGACACTTATTTTAGCAATTCAGAAACCTCCAACTTCAAAGAGATATATAGAAAAAATAATTGGGTGGATGGTTATCATTTTATACCAGTAACAGTACCTCTTATTAAAGACCGTGAATATTATTTTAGAATACAAGAAGATGGATTTATTGCGGAAGATTCTTCTTCTATTGTCCACTGGTATTTGGTAAGAAAAAACGATAATACTAAAAGTGTCAAAAGAAAAATAACGAACGATATAATAACCATTAATTATGGAGCTGGTTTGTGGAGTGCTGAAGACTTTGAAGGGGATTCATACGTTCTTACATATCGTCTTTTTTTAGACCCGGGAGGAATGATTCCTGGTTTTATGACTAATATGATGAATGAGACAAATATTGTGAATATTTTTAAGGATGTGATTTCTGCGGCCGAGTATAAAGGAATCAGCTTTCTGCGTTAAGATGATTGATAAATGAGAAACTTAATTTATTTTACTATTATTATTCAATTTTCATTAATTATAGGATGTAAAACTGCTAAAGAAGTTAGTTTACCAACAATGGAAACAGTTAGCTATGTAGATTTAAACCGTTTTATGGGTGATTGGTACGTTATCGCAAATATTCCTACTTTTATTGAAAAAAATGCAACGAATGCTATAGAATCATATAGTCTTAATGAGAAAGGGCAAGTAAATACAGAATTTACTTTCTTTCAGGATTCACCAAATGGGGAAAAAAAAATATATAAACCAATAGGATATATACATAACACTGAAACTAACGCTGAATGGCGAATGCAGTTTATTTGGCCTTTTAAAATGCCATTCTATATTATTGATTTAGATAAAGAATACTCATATACTGTTATTGGAATCCCCTCTCGAAAATATGTTTGGATTATGGCAAGAGAATCAGTCTTGGCTGATGAAATATATGACAAAATCATAAACAATTTGTCGATGATAGGATACGAGACTTCAAAAATTGAAAAAGTAATTCAAGAATGGTAACAATCCAACTTATACAGAAAATAATTTATTAATGAAAATAGCTATTATTGGATCAGGTATTTCGGGTTTAACTGCTGCATACAGATTGCATAAAAATCACCAGATAACAATATATGAGAAGAATAATTATATTGGTGGGCATACGCATACACATGAGATTAATTATAAAGGTAAAGAGTGGGCTATTGATTCAGGTTTTATTGTTTATAATGAAAGGACATATCCTGAATTCATTAATTTATTAAATGAACTTGGTGTTGAGCGCCAACTCACTAGGATGGGGTTTAGTGTTAAGTCAGAAAAAAATAACCTTGAATATGCGGGGCACTCATTGAATGGACTTTTTGCACAAAGGTTGAATTTAATTAGGCCGTCATTTATTAAAATGCTTAGTGATATGAGGAGGTTCAATTATGAAGCAAGGAATGATTGTGAATCCATATCGTATGAAATAACTCTTGGAGAATATTTAAAATCAAATCAGTATTCAGAAGAGTTTATTAATCATTACATAATTCCAATTGGATCTGCAATTTGGTCAACTGTTCGAACTGAAATGATGACAATGCCTGCAATATTTTTTGTCAGATTTTTTGATAATCATGGATTACTTCAATTTATGGATAGGCCAAATTGGTGGGTAATCAAAGGCGGCTCAAAAAGATATGTTGAAAAAATGATAACTAATTTTGTAAATGATATAAAGATTAAAACTCCTGTTCACAAGGTTATAAGAAATAAACAAAACGTAAAAATCATTCATGGAAATGGCGAAAAAAAACAAACATTATTTGATACAGTGATTTTTGCTACACATAGTGACCAAGCTCTAAGATTAATTGATAAACCAACTAAAGATGAAATAGATATTCTTGGCTCGCTAAAGTATCAAAAAAATAATGCTCTACTTCATTTTGACAAATCTATTTTGCCTAAAAGAAAGAGAGCTTGGTCCAGCTGGAATTATTTATTGGATAAAGAATTAGATAAACCGGTTGCTCTTACATATAATATGAATATTCTACAAAGTATAAATTGTAAACGAATTTTTTGCGTCACTTTGAATAGTGAGGAATTAGTTGATTCAAACAAAATTATAAAAGAACTTAGTTATGAACATCCACTTTTTACTTTGGTTGGTTTAAAAGCACAGGGTCGTAAAAATGAAATTAGTGGAAAAAATAATACATATTATTGTGGTGCTTATTGGCGTAATGGATTTCATGAAGATGGTGTAGTAAGTGCTTTAGATGTATGTAAGCAGATTGAAAATCAATCATGAATATTTCAAAAAAGAGTTATATTTATAAAGGTACAATTCGTCATAGAAGATTTACACCTTTCAATCACTTTTTCACTTACCCTCTTTTCTTGACATATCTTGATTTGGACACTGTCCAAAAGACTATTAAAAAATCCTGGATATGGAATATAAATAAACCTGCACTTATATCATTTAGAAGAGAAGATTATCATGGCAAACAAAAGGTTTCTATAGATAGTGCTGTAAGGAAAACAATACATAATAAAATTGGTTATGACGTAAAAGGCCCTATAAGATTGCTTACCCATTTACGGTATTTCGGTTTTTGTTTTAACCCTGTTAGTTTTTATTATTGTTTTAATGAGGATGATACTCAAGTAGATATTATTTTAGCAGAAGTAACAAATACTCCTTGGAACGAGAGACATTCATATGTAATTACGAATAAAAAAAAGAAGGGTGGAAAATCCAACCTAACCGCAGATTTAGAAAAGAAACTACACGTTAGCCCGTTTTGGGGAATGGATCATAAATATGAATGGTTGTTTTCAGAGCCCACTAAAAATTTGATGGTTCATATGAAAAATTTTAAAGATGGTGATAAAGTATTTGATGCGACCTTAAATATGAAAAGATATCCATTTACAACTATAGAACTTTTGAAGCATGTTTTAAGATTCCCATTTATTACTCTAGTTGTAGTTTTTCGCATACATTGGCACGCTTTAAAGCTTTATATAAAAAAAGCTCCATTTTTTATTCATCCAGATAAAGCAAAATTAATGAAAAATCATAACTAATTATTAGATTAATAAGATGAAAGTAGATATTCTAGCAGATAAAATTCCTTCAAAAAAATCAAGTTTTTTAGTAGCAATATTTAAGAAGGCATTAAAAAAGAGACTTAATTGTATCAAGAATGGAAGGATAACAGTCAAAGAAGGTAGTGAGGTAATGTTGTTTGGAGAATTGAGTTCCAAGAATAAGGTTGTGGTCAATATTCATTCCGACGAATTTTATATTTTTGCGGGAAGCGGTGGAAGCGTAGGTATTGCTGAGGCATATGTTTTAGGGCATTGGTCTTCGGATAATGTGGTTTTACTTATGAGGATTTTTCTAAAAAACAGAGAAACACTTCTTAATCTTGAAAAAGGTTTTGCAAAGTTTTTGAATCCAATAAATAGAATGATTCATCGTAAAAGAAAAAATACAGTTTTGGGTAGTAAAAAGAACATAGTTGCCCACTATGACCTTAGTAATGATTTCTATAAGACTTGGCTCGACTCCACAATGACCTATTCTTGTGGATATTTTAAAGATGACTCAGTAACTCTAAAAGATGCTTCCTTAGAAAAACTTGACCGAATGTGCAGAAAATTGAAATTATCTAAGGATGATTCTATTTTAGAAATTGGAACAGGTTGGGGAAGTTTTGCGATGCACGCGGTCAAAAACTATGGCTGTGCAGTCACAACAACAACTATATCTGACGCTCAGTATGAATATGCGTATTCCAGCTTTAAGAAAGAAGGATTAGAGTCAAAGATTAAGCTAGTAAATAAAGATTATCGAGAGTTGAGTGGTTTATATGATAAAATTGTATCAATCGAAATGATCGAGGCTGTAGGACATGAGTTTATACCAACTTTCTTTAAAAAGATATCTTCTTTATTAAAGCCGAATGGAATGATTGGTATTCAAGGAATTACATATAATGATCATGATTTTGATAGATATAAAAATTCTGTAGATTTTATTAAGAAATATATATTTCCTGGTTCTTGTTTAATATCAGTTGCTCAGATTGTTGATGTTTTAAAAAATAAAACTGACTTATCTATTGTGCATATGGAAGATATTACAAGACATTACCCGAAAACACTAAGTAGGTGGAGGGAAAATTTTTTAGAAGTCATTAATGAAATAAAAAAGATGGGATATTCTCATTCATTTATCAAGATGTGGGAATTTTATTTAATGTTTTGTGAAGCAGGTTTTATTGAAAGAAATATTGGTGATGTCCAATTGATATTTGCAAAAGCAGATGCTAGAGACATAGAAATTAAATATTAAGATATGATTTCAAAAATTATCAAGCTAGCAGAAAGAGGTTTCCTTACTGATTCAATTTTAAGAGCAGGTATAGTAAGACTATGTAAAAATAGGCTTGATAATGAAAATAATACTAAAAAAGAGGATTTTGACTTTAAAAAGAATGAGTGGATTGATACTATGAATACAAGTCCAATTGCGCTAGTGCCTGAGAAGGCTAATGAACAACATTATGAGGTGCCACCATCATTTTTTAAAGCTACTTTAGGATCAAACCTTAAATATAGTTCAGGCTATTGGCCAAAAAGTGATATGTCACTTGATGAATCTGAAGAGTCAATGTTAGAAATATGTATTAATAGAGCAGATTTAATTGATGGACAAAATATATTGGAATTAGGATGTGGCTGGGGTTCATTAACTATTTATATGGCTACAAAATTCCCTAATAGTAAAATTACTGCAATTAGTAATTCCAATGATCAAAGAAAATATATTCAAAAACAATGCCAATTAAATAACATAAGAAATATCAATGTGATTACTTCGGACATGAATGATTTTCAAACTGAAGAAATGTTTGATAGAGTTTTATCGGTTGAAATGTTTGAACATATGCGTAATTATAAAGAATTACTATCGAGGATAGATTCATGGCTATACCAAGAAGGAAAATTATTTATTCATATTTTCAGTCATAAGTCTCTTGTATATCCTTTTGAAAACAATAATGAAGCGGATTGGATGGCAAGAGAATTTTTTTCTGGCGGGATGATGCCTTCTCATGATCTACTTCTATATTTCCAAGAAAATCTTACTGTCGATAAGACATGGAGAATGTCGGGAACTCATTATGAAAAAACTTCAAGAGCATGGTTAAAAAAAATGGATAATAATAAAAAAGAAGTATTAGAAATTTTTTCGAAAACATATAGTGAAAAAAATGCTGCGTTATGGTTCCAACGTTGGAGAATATTTTTTATGTCTTGTGAAAAATTATTTGGATTTAAAAATGGTACAGAATGGGGAATCTCTCATTACAGGTTTTTAAAGAGGTAGTTTAGAATATGGTCATTCTAATATTTTTTATTTGCCACTGGTATATATCTCTTTTTTTTCAAACCATTTTTTTACATCGATATGCTTCTCATAATATGTTTAAAATGAATCCATTTTGGGAAAAAGTTTTTTATTTTTTAACATTTATTGTACAAGGCTCCTCTTTTTTACATCCCGCTGCATATGGTATGATGCATAGGAATCACCATGCATTTACCGATACGCCAAAAGATCCTCACTCGCCATTATATTTAACAAATATTTTTTCTTTTAATTATGCAACTGTCAAAGAATATAGAAAATTAGTTAATGAATTTATATCAGGTTCTATAACAGCTAAGGATGTACCAAGGTGGTATACATTAGAGAGAATTGGAGAATCAGTATTTACTAGAACTATGTTTATTCTTTTATATACAATTTTTTATTTTGAATATGCAACCTCAACGTGGCAATATCTCTTGTTACCCTTACACGCTACAATGGGACCTATTCATGGTTTTATAGTTAATTGGTTTGGCCATAAAAGAGGATATAGAAACTTTGATAATATCAATGATAATTCAAAAAATACTCTCCCCATTGATTTTTTAATGATGGGAGAATTGTATCAGAATAATCATCACAAATTACCTACAAAACTAAACTTTGCGGTACGATGGTTTGAAATTGATTTTGGTTACCAGATGACAATATTTCTAAAAAAACTTAAAGTGATATATCAATAGTCATGACACATAGGATAAAAGATTACGTTAATATTGTTGTGGTTTTTATAATGGGATATCTGGTTTCTTTAGCGGGCTCTCAAAATGGAGCTACTTTTAATGGCGTGCCAATTCTATTTATTTGTTTTATAGCAAGTTTTATTATTCATTGGGTTGCATTTATACCTGCTTATTATTTTAGGACAGAAAAGTTCTATGATATAACTGGTACATTTGCCTATTTATCAATTCTAACAGTGGCATCAGTTCTTCCATATTACTCTTTGAAAGAACCATTGCATATAAGATCTATCATTATAATAATTCTAATTACTATGTGGGCATTAAGATTGGGAATTTTTTTGTTTATTCGTGTATTAAAAGCAGGGGAAGATCAAAGATTCAGAGAACCAAAACAAAATTTTTCAATATTTTTAGTATGGTGGAATACATCAGCATTGTGGGTTTTCTTAACCTCTGCAAATGCATTAACAATGATAATCAATAATGTTGTAGTTTATAACGATTTCTATTTTTTCATAGGGCTCTTATTATGGATAGTAGGTTTTACTTTTGAATCTATTTCAGATGAGCAAAAAAGAAGATTCAAAAAAGATATAACTAATAAAAATAAGTTTATAAATAAAGGGCTTTGGAGTATTTCTCGCCATCCAAATTACTTTGGAGAAATTCTACTTTGGTTTGGTATTGCTATAATCACATTCCCAACCTTAGAAGGATTGCAATATATAACTTTAATCTCGCCGTTATTTATTTTACTATTACTTACGAAGGTTAGTGGTATAAATCTTCTGGAGGAAATAGCAGATAAAAAATGGGGTGGAGAATCAGAATATGAATTATATAAGAAGCATACTCCCGTATTATTTCCATTTATAAAAAAATGAATTATACGAATGTTATTTTATCATTTGTTTTTTTATTATATACTGAGCATTCATTAATGGCATATGAAACTCCAAGATATGAATTGATTAGCAAGGATGGCCAATTTGAAATTCGTCAATATGAGCCAATAGTAATAGCTATCACAAAGGTTGAAAATGATTATCGTGATGCTTCTAGTACAGGCTTTAGAAGGATAGCAAATTATATTTTTGGTGGTAATGAAAATGATATGAATATTGATATGACAGCGCCAGTTATAACTGATATTCCTAATAAAAATCGAGTATATGAAATATTTTTTGTTATGCCTTCAGAACACTCATTGGATAATCTCCCTGAGCCAGATTATGATAATATTAATATAAAAGAGATTAATTTTGATATAGCTGGGGTTCTCTCTTTTGGTGGTTGGGCTACAAAAGAAAAAGTCATTCGTTATTCAAAAAAATTAGAGGAAATTCTAATGAAAAAAGGCCTTACGCCAATTGGAAGTTATTTAATCGCTCAATACAATAGTCCTTGGGCACTTCCTCCATTTAGAAAAAATGAAATCATTGTAAGATTAAATAAATAAAATTCTTATGTTAAATATTGATATATTATTTATACTAATGATTATTATAGAAAAAATGATAATAAATGTTGTATCAGCAAAAAGTTATATTAAAAAAAATTAATCCAAATACTGTAATAAAATCATTTCATGATTTTAATTTTATAAAATTTCTTATCAAGCTTCAGCCAGTGCGCATAAAATATTGGAATGGTATTAATAATGGGCAAGAAGCAGCATTCAAATTTTGGTTTTTTGGATGGCGAGAGTTTAAAGTGGTACATAAAAATTATAAAAAAGAAATAAACTATTTATATTTTGAGGATATTGGTAAAGTATTGCCTTTTGGAATTATATTTTGGCATCATCATCATACTATTTTATCTCATGGAGATGGTACAATCATTATTGATAAGGTTCATTTTGATTTTGATAATTTTCAAAAGAAAATATTATTCTATCCGATAATATTATTCCCAATAGTCATAAGAAAATTGACGTATAGATTATGGTTCTCTACAATAACAAGAAGTGAGAAAAAGAATAAAAATTAAACAGTATATTGGTAATATAGTTTGGACAAAAATACCAGTCTGGGATAATGGATGTAAGAATTCTTTTTTATGGAAAGTATATAGAGCAAAACCTCAATGGGCATTATCCTTAGTCTACAATGATTATGTAATGGTGAATGGAAAAATGTCAATGGTAATAAGTAAAGATGAGAAAATAGTTTTTGAAAAAAAATACAACATCCTTTTAAAAACGGGCAAAACGCCCAATTTAACTTGACTCTAAATTTAAATTAATAATATATTCTCTAATAACAAATGGAGATATTATGTCAATTTTAGAATCAGTATCAAGAGGTACAGATTTGAAACACTTTAATGAAAAAAAAGACCCAAAGAATAATTTTGATGCTAAAAAAGCAGACAAAGATTTAAAAGCCTGTCCTGTCTGTGATGTGGTATGGGAAGTGATGGTTTTTAATCAGACTGTGGATTATAAATACTATCATAATTTTCCTCGTTATGGTAAAAAGAAGTCTGTATGTCCTAGTTGTACAATAAGAATAAAGAATAAGTATTACCATAATTCAGAAGTACTAGATCCAAGTTGAATAGTTTAACCCAAATTGACCATGTTGCTCTAGAGTCTAATGATATCAAAAAATCCGTAAAGTGGTATATGGATAATTTCAATTGTAAGATTAAATATCAAGATGAAACATGGGCTTTATTGTATTTCAAAAATATAGGCCTAGCATTAGTGACACCAAATCATCATCCCCCTCACATTGCAATTGTTGATAAAAAAATTGAAAAGAATCCATCTTCAAAATCACATAGAGATGGAATAAAGTATATCTATGTTACCGATCCTGATAAAAATGTGATTGAAAAGCTTAGTAGTAAATCATTCTGAACACAATTTGATTTATTTTATATGTTAAAAGCTCAAAACGCTCCGATATTTTAATTAAATTAAGCAATGGCAGGTAAAATTATTAAATGAAATATCTTAGCTCTAAAGAAGTATCAGAAATATTAGGTATAAATATTTCTACACTAAAGCGGTGGACTGATACTGGAGTAATTACCTGTTTCAAAACTCCTGGGGGTCACAGAAAGTTTACCATTAACAATATTCGGGACTATTATAAAACACAGAAACAAGCTGGTAAGAATCAAAATCTTGGGCTAGAAAATAAGAATCACAAAAAAATATATAACTTAATAAATAACCAAGATTTTGTTGAGCTTTCAAGAATGCTTGCAGACACTAGTCTTGAATCAGATGATTTAACTGTAAATACAATTATTAGTGGTGCATATATTAAAGGATATAAGATAGAAGATATTTGTGATGAAATTATTGAACCAGCAATTCAAATTGTAGAGAATGCTTTAATCCAAGGATATTTATCTCATATTGAAATATTTATAAGTAGAAAATTAATTACAAGAGCGACAGAAAGATTAATTCAAAATAACCTTAGTAATGGACATAATAATAAGACAGCTCTATGTATAAATTTTGAAGATAACCTACCTGATCTTGGAATCGTAATGTCAGAAGTTGTCCTAAGAGAGTATGGATATAATGTCCTTAATTCTGGTTCACATGCTGATTTAGGTGATATTAGAGCAATAATTAGGAAAAGAAATATTGACCTTATTTTATTCTTTCTCTGCGATATGCAATGTTGTATGGCAACTGTTAAGGATAATCTTGCAAAAACTGAAGACCAAACTAATGAAATAGTTAACTTAGCTCGAGAATTAGGTTCTAAAGTAGTTTTTGGAGGATCAGGTTTACAGTTTTTGCCAAGTATAGAAAAAAGTACAGACTTTAATTTTATTAAATTCGCAGATTTGAAAAAATTAATAAGCTAGTAATATTATATATAATGAGTACTTAGTTGGTTGATTCAGGAAGAATACGCACTATTAAAAAAGGAAATTTTTCTGGCGATTGTGTACTCTATTGGATGATTAGAGATAAAAGAGTCGATGATAATTGGGCATTAATTACCGCGCAAGATATAGCGTTAAAAAATGGAGTCCCACTTCTAGTATGTTTTCAGTACATTGGTAAATTTTCTAAGGCAAATATTAGACAATATAGTTTTCTATTTAAAGGATTAGAAGAGCTAAGAATTAAGCTAGAAGAATTAAACATCGAGTTCCTATTATTACAAGAAAAAGCTCATGAAATTTTGCCTAAAATTATTAAACAAAAATCAATAGGTAGTCTAATTGTTGATTATAATCCATTGAAAGTATTTCGCCAAAGAATAAAAAAAGTATCAAAAAATATTCAAATTCCAATGTTGCAAGTTGATGCGCATAATATTGTTCCCACATGGATTACTTCGAAGAAGAAAGAGTATAGTGCTTATACAATTCGGAAAAAAATTCAAAATAATTTAAATCAATATCTCACTAATATTCCTAAAATAAAATATCATCCGTATGGTTCAGCAAAGAAAAACCATAAGAAATATGATAAAATTATCCATAGTTTAAGTATAGACTTTTCTGTAATGGAGGTAAGCTGGATATTGCCGGGTGAAAAAGCTGCTAAGAAAAAGTTAGTAAATTTAGTAGATGAGTTGAATGGTTATAATTATAATCGAAATAATCCAACCAAAAAAGCATTAAGTGATTTAAGTCCGTATTTTCATTATGGACAAATTTCTCCACAAAGAGTAGCAATGGAAATTAAAAATTCATCCTTGAATATTACTGATAAGGAATCATTCCTAGAAGAAATGATAATACGCCGAGAATTATCTGATAATTTTTGTGAATATGAACCAAACTACGATTATTTTGAGGGATTTCATCCATGGGCTCAAAAGACATTAAATGAACATCGAGAAGATGCTAGGGATTATTTATATTCTAATGATCAGTTTGAGGCAGGAGAGACACATGATCTTTTATGGAATGCGGCCCAAAACCAAATGAAAAACATAGGTAAGATGCACGGCTATATGAGAATGTATTGGGCAAAAAAGATATTAGAATGGAGTAGTAGTCCTGAAGAAGCATTGCAGATTGCAATAGAACTGAATGATAAGTATGAAATAGATGGTAGAGATCCAAATGGTTATGCTGGGATTGCTTGGAGTATTGGAGGGGTGCACGATAGAGCTTGGTATGAAAGACCTGTTTATGGTAAGATAAGATATATGAATTATAATGGTTGCAAAAATAAGTTTAATGTAAAAAAATATATTGAAAAGTACGGTAAATAATGAATAAGGTAGACCAATATCGATTTTGGGAGGATATATATTTATCAAATGATGCAGGATGGGATTTAAAAGGACCTACCCCCATTTTTACTGAATTAGCAAATAATATTATCAAAGGGGATTTATGTATTATTGGATGTGGAAGAGGCTATGATGCAATTACTTTTTCTAAATCAGGATTTAATGTAACAGCAATTGATTTTGCACCATCTGCAATTGAAGCGTTAGATAAAATGGCAAAAATTGAACAATTGAATATAAATATTTTAAAAGATAATATTTTTAATATGTTTCCAACATTTGCAAATAAATTTGATTATGTTGTTGAGCAGACTTGTTTTTGTGCGATTCATCCAAGTCGTCGTCACGAATATTCTGAATTAGTTTATGGTATTTTAAAACCTCGGGGTAAACTGATTGGAGTGTGGTTCCCCTTAGATAAAAAAAAAGCTGAAGGTGGTCCACCATATGGAGTATCAGTAAGAGAAGTAAAGTCTCTTTTTAGTTCTAAGTGGACGATTGAAAGAGAAGAATTCTCCAATCATTCAATTGATTCAAGAGTAGGAAGAGAGAAACTAATGATTTTCAAAAAAAAGAAGTGACAATTTATTAATCATTTCTAATTAAATCGATAATATTTATTATCGCTCTTCAGACTATACATATTTTAATTTAACTTTAACCTTAATGAATACTGAATTAGCAATAGCGAAAGATGCTGCTATTGAAGCAGGAGAAATAATCCTTGGATACTTCAAAGCAGATTATGAGATTAAAGATAAAGGTTATCAAAATCCTGTTACGACTGCAGATCATGCCTCTGATGCTTGTTTAAAAGAGATATTAACCAAATCCTATCCTGATTATGGTTGGTTATCAGAAGAAACGATTGATTCTAAAGAACGGTTAAAAAAAAATAGGGTTTGGGTAGTCGATCCTCTTGATGGAACAAAAGAATTTATTGAAGGAGTACCGCACTTTGTTGTTAGCATAGCTTTAGTTGAAAATGGAAACCCGATTTTAGGAGTGTTATATAATCCTGTCACCACTGAGATTTTTACTGCTGCAAAAGGTCTTGGTGCCAAATTAGACAATCAAACTATACGTTGTAATTCAAAGATTAATATTAGTGATATGACAATATTGAATAGTCGATCAGAAACAAAGAAGGGACTTTGGGATAGATACAAGAATAAATTTTTTGAGCAAAAAGCTATTGGATCAGTTGCTTATAAAATTGGTCTTACTGCAGCTGGGAAGGCAGATATTTTTGCTTCATTAAGGCCAAAAAACGAATGGGATATCTGTGCAGGAAATTGTATTATCAATGAAGCAGGCGGAAAACTAATTGATTTGTATGGTAATGAAAGAAAATATAATCTTGATAATACACTTATTACACCAGGATTAATTGCAGGTGAAATTAATGCGGTTAATCAAACTCTATTTGTTTTAAAGATTTAATGGAATTTGTTCCTAGAAATATCGAAAAATACTGCCAGAAATATTCTCTGAAGGATAGCAAACTCCTTTCTGATCTTTCTAAATGGACATGGGAAACAGAAGAATCACCTCAAATGATTTCTGGTACACTTGTTGGCGGGATACTCCAAACATTGATCAAGCTTGCAAAAGTAAGAAGGATTCTTGAAATTGGTACTTTTACTGGTTATAGTGCTTTAAAAATGGCTGAAGTATTACCACAAAATGGTAGTATAGATTGCTGCGAACTAATGAAGAAACATATTCAAACATCTCAGAAATGGTTTAATAAAACAGAATTAGGGGAAAAAATCACTATACACGAAGGTCCGGCAGCGAAGACAATGGAGCAATTTAAACCAAATACTTTTGATTTAATTTTTATTGACGCAGATAAGGAAAATTATCCATTATATCATGAAAAAGGATTAACTCTTCTTAAAATAGGAGGTTTAGGTGTTTTTGATAATATGTTATGGAGTGGTACAGTTATTAATCCAAAAGATAATGAATCAAAGGCATTAAGAGAGACAGCTGAACTCATTATAAATAATCATAGATTAGAACCTATTCTTCTACCTGTTAGAGATGGGGTCATGATTTATAGAAAGATTAAATAAAGATTAAAAATGGAAAATAAATCTAGAGAAAATATAAATATAAAATGTTTAGATAAAGGTTTTGTACGTTTGGTAGATGCAATGGGAGGGGACGATGCAATTGTTCAAGCAGCTAGAGTTAGTTATGGAAAAGGGACCTCAAAGTTATCTCAGGATAGAGGATTGATTAGGTATTTGATGCGCCATAGACATACTACCCCATTTGAGATGGTGGAATTTAAGTTTCATTGTAAGATGCCAATTTTCGTTGCTCGTCAATGGGTAAGGCATAGAACTGCTAATATAAATGAATACTCTCTAAGATATTCTGAAGCCAGAGATGAATTTTATTACCCTGATCCTAATCATATTCAATTTCAGAGTAAAATAAATAAGCAAGGGCGTATGGGAGAGGTTTCAGATGATGTTAAAAAAAAGGTTCAAGGTTATTTTAAAGAAATTTCCGATAGGAGTTTTGCAATATATTCTGAATTAAATGAAGCAGGGGTTGCAAGAGAATTAGCAAGGGCGATTTTACCTGTTAACCTTTACACTGAATGGTATTGGAAAAATGATTTACATAATCTTCTACATTTTATAGGACTTAGATCAGATAACCATGCTCAATATGAAATTCGTGTTTTCTCAGATGCTATGGCTGAGTCTGTTAAACAAGTTGCTCCTTTTGCTTGGGAGGCATATCAAGATTATGTTGTAAGTGGATTAAAATTCTCTAGAATAGAGCAAAGTCTTCTTGAACAAAATCTCCCAGATCGGGTTATAGGTGACATGATTGAGGATATAGGATATCAAATCACAGCGTCTTTACATAATAGTAGACCACGTGAAGAACATGAATTATTCGCTCTTTACCAAAAGCAAGATGGCAAGGATTCAAAAGAAGATTTTAAATTAAAATGGGATTCAGGCGAGATACAGGTTGGGAATGTACGTGAATTACGAGAGTTCAAGGAAAAATTGTTGACCTTAAAAAAATAAAATGACCTAATTGAAATAATTTACCTATGTCTTTATTCAACAGATCAGAGGTCATAGATAAGAATTTTACTCGATGGGTAGCTTCTAACGAATTTCCCAAAGCAAGAACAGAATTATCATTACCTCAGAATGGTATTTTAAAAACTGACCTAATCTCTATCTTTGAATCTCAAGTGATAAGTCGTCATATTGATATTATTGCTCGAAATTTTAAGGATAGAGGCGAATGTTTTTATACTATTGGTAGTGCCGGTCATGAGGGAAATGCTGTTTTTGGAAAGGTTTTTTCCTATAAGGATATGGCATTTCTTCATTACAGGAGCACACCATTTTTTTTAGAAAGATCGAGACAAATATCCAATTCAACGCCTATTTATGATATCGCATTATCCTTTATGGCATCATCAGAAGATCCGATAAGTGGAGGTAGGCATAAGGTAATAGGTAGTGAAGCACTTAATATTCCTCCTCAAACAAGTACAATTGCAAGTCATCTACCCAAAGCTGTAGGCACTGCATTTTCAATTGATCGAGCTAGAGATTTAAATTTATCAGAAAAAAAATTAGCTAATGATAGTATTGTATTATGTAGCTTTGGAGATGCTAGTGCAAATCATGCAACTGCATTATCAGCATTCAATACTGCATGCTTAGTTTCTAGTCAAGGAGGTCATATCCCAATAATTTTTATTTGTGAGGATAATGGTAAAGGAATTTCTGTTCCTACAGATGAGAATTGGATAGAGTCCAATTTTTCGAATCGATATGGAATGAAATATATTAAAACTGATGGATTACACCTAATTGATTTAGTTCTTAAGGCAAAAGAAGCAGAAAAAGAATGCAGATTAAATAGGAAGCCTGTATTTCTTCATATGAAAACAGTGAGACTTATTGGGCATGCCGGTTCTGATATAGAGGTGGGTTATAGAGAATTAAAAGATATTGAAAATGATGAATTTGATGATCCCTTGTTACATTCGGCTCGAATATTGATAGAGAACAATTGCATATCAAAAGAAGAAGTTTTGTCTTTATATAAACAAAAACGTTTACAAGTAGAAAGAGTATTCAATACTGCCATATCAAAACCAAAGTTGAAAACTGCAACAAATGTAATGTCTGCAATTTTAGCAAATAAACACCCTCGAAAAGTACCTAAAATTCCTTCTGATTTAATACGTAAAAAAGTTTTTGGTAAGGAATTTAGTAGATTAAAATATTCTCAACATATGGGTAAGTTGATTAATTATTCATTAACTGATATCCTTTTACAGTATTCAAATACTGTTGTTTTTGGAGAGGATGTTGCTCAAAAGGGGGGTGTATACCATGTTACCGCAGATTTATATAGCCAATTTGGAGCCAGAAGAGTTTTTAATAGCCCTTTGGATGAGACATCGATTATTGGATTTGGATTAGGTCTTGGACATAATGGTTTTGTCCCAATACCTGAAATACAATTTTTAGCATATTTTCATAATGCAGAGGATCAATTAAGAGGTGAAGCGGCGACACTTCCATTTTTTTCTGAAGGACGTTTTACCAATCCAATGGTGCTTCGCATACCAGGATTAGCTTATCAAAAAGGGTTTGGAGGTCATTTCCATAATGATAATTCATTAACTATTTTTAGAGATATTCCAGGTATTATTATAGCAGTACCATCTAATGGTGCAGACGCCGTAAAGATGCTTCGGACCTCGGTTAAGGAGGCATATGAAAATGGCAGGGTGGTGATTTTCATTGAGCCAATAGCTCTTTATATGACGAAAGATCTCTATGATGAAAAAGATGGTAAATGGACTTTCCAATATCCTAATCCAAAAGAAGAAATAGTTTTAGGGGATTTTCAAGTCTATGGTAGTGGTAATTCATTGACAATCATCACATACGGAAATGGACTTTATCTATCAATTAAAGCCAAAAAAATTATTGAGTCAAAATTAAGAAAAAAGATAAAGGTCATAGATTTAAGGTGGTTATCACCAATTGATTTTTTAACTTTAATGAAATCTATAGGAAGCTGTAAAAAAATTCTGATTGTAGATGAATGTAGAAAAACTGGTTGTCATGGTGAGGAGATTTTTTTAAAGATTAATCAATTATCTGGTAATAATCTTCATATTA
>MDSV01128813.1_pt1 | contig 43093 bp, 33 predicted proteins | sample 810851 | NCBI WGS metagenome assembly MDSV01 (sample SAMN05326640, study PRJNA326480) | marine metagenome | isolation source: seawater | place: Atlantic Ocean: North East | collected 2012
ATTTTATAATATTTTTTAATAAAATAATATTTTTTTTATAAAAAAAATATTATTTTATTAAAAAATATTATAAAATTATATACAATGTCCGTTTTAGATATTTCATATAGTATTATTTTAGATGATACAAAAAAAACATCATATAAAAGATTACGAGTATCTTATAAAAATAATAATATAGTCCAAGATATAAGTTCTATTTTTGTAATTAAACCATCAAAAAGATTCAATAATTATTTAAAAAATACAGATATATCATTTAATGAATATGATAATATTGAATACGATTTAAGTTTTTCAAATGTTTCATTTATTGAATTTTCTGATATATCAAAAAATTTAGTTCCAGGAAGATGGTCATTTGGTTATAAAAAATCGTATACACCATCTACTACAGATTTATCTGGTATTAAAACGGTTTTTATACCTTATAGAGATTTTTTATATGATAATGAAAAACCAATAATGATTAGAGATGAAACAAACCGGAATAAATTATTTTTAACAATAAATAATGAAGAATTATTAAATTTTCGCAACAATAATAAATATAATTTTTATTCTTTGGGTAAAAACAATACCATAGATACAAGTGGAAATACTTATTTATCAACTTATTTAGAATTTATTAATTGGTTTCCTGAAGATGAGATTTCAATAAATACTACAAAAAGCAATGCTTGGTCACTTCCAACAAATTTTTTAGGTTCTAATGATGATAACAGAATAGATTCTTGTCCTACATATCACACAAATGAAAACAATGAAATAACTTTATATGAAAATTTGTCTACATTCAATGAGCCAGGTTTTAGATATGACAATGCAAGTATTGTTGGAAAAACATTTTTTGTTAATAAAGTTGCCAGATTTAAAATAAATACAAATGAGTATAATAACATATATTCTCAATATTACAAAATACAACAAGCTGATACAAGTTATAATTTTACAACAACGACAACTAACTTTATAAAAATAGATGGAACATCTAATATAGATAATTGGGAAGCAGATATCTTTATATCTAAAGATACTATTTTAAAAACAAAAACAGGCGTTGATCCATCAGGTGTTTTTAGTTATTCAACTAATGATATATCAACCAATGGTTTATTACTTGGAATACGTGGTAATGGCAAAGGTTCAAATAGTTATATATTTCGAGATATAGATGGTAAAGCATATCAAGCCGATTTATCAAAATATGGTGTAGCAAGGAATGACGCAAATAGTTTTAAAGGAGGATTTTCAATTAGATATAAAATAAGAAAAAATACAAATAATAAACATGATGTTTATATTTTTATTAATGATAATTTTGTAACTAAAGTTGATAATAGTGGTTGTAAACTCGAAGATATAAAATATTGGGGTTTGCCAAGTGATTCGTCAACTACAGGAATGATAAAAAGTATTACACGAGTATTTGAATCTATACCAACACAGAGTTATTTTAATGATGTATATCAGGATATTTCAAATGTCAATTGGGATGTTTCAACCAATTATGTTGACGTTTCAAATAATTTATTGGAGAGAATTTTAGATAGCGCAACCACAAACAGTGTTTTTTCACAAACAAAGGGTTTAATAGTTTATCCTGTTATTTTTAAAAATAATAAAAATAATTCATCAGACGCAAGTTGCAATTATACATTTGATTCAGGTAAAGACAATGTAGTAAATTTACAAATAGTAGATCTTTCTTTTAATCCAACAGAAAGACTATATATTTATTTAAGTAATGATACTACTAATTGGATTCCTTTTTCACCAGAATCCATAGGATTATCAGATCAAAGTAATTATAAAGGAACAATACATACAACAAATTATAGATATGTAAAATTTATTTTTAAAAAAATAACATCTCCTTCTTCAGAATGGGAAATACGAATATTTATAAGAGAATACAGGGGTTATAACGAAGGTATTTTACCAAATTATAATAATATTAATATAGATTGTTCAGACAATCAAATAGAAAGTATATGTTATGAATTAGATTCATCAACAATAAATAAAACAACTTTTGAAAATTCAATAAAATTTTCTAAAAATAATAATCAAATACCTTATATTTCGAGATATGATTATATTATGAGAGATATTTGCAATAATATTGTATTGAAAAGTCAAATAGATAAAGATATTTTATACACAATAGACAATAGTAATTATAATTATAATTCAAAAAGAACAATGAAAGAATTAGCTCTTCTTCCAATAACTTTAAATTCAATGTTTGATGCTTATACAATTAGACAAAAATATAATTATAATAGTAAATTATTGAATGATGTTGGTGATTATAGTTTACCATATATTCCAGGAAAAGCAGAATTAACTTTTATTAATAGTAATAGTAATGCTGTAATTACAATACCTAATTCTCAAATATCTTCATTAAAAGATAATTTAATTAATTTTTGGGGTGGAAAAAATTATCCAACATATGTAGAATTCATATTATATATTTGGTATCCGTGGTCAGATAAAATTACTAATTATACAACAACGGAGGCGCAAGCAAGTATAGATTTATCTTACAATTTAACAGAAAATGGGAGTGATGAAATAATAAAAATAAATATATCTGATAAAACATTTTATACATTAAATAAAGTTGGAATACCTATATCAAATTCTTTTAATTATCTTATTACTGAATTTTCTGGAAGATATATTTTTTCTTGGAGTTATCGTGTTTTTCAACCAAATGGAATTTATAACAATAAAACACCATTTGACGTCTTATATCTAACCAATGAAACATATAATCCTCAAATAAATATATTAAATGTTAAAGATTTTGTTAAAGATGATTTTATATATGATCCACAAACACCAGAAATGAAATATTACGCTGCTGTTCAAAATATATCAACAAATAAAATAACTGTAAGTTTATCATCAACAGAAATAATAAATTTCAATAAAAATATACTAAAACATAGAAGAAGTTTAACTTCACAAAATTGTGATATTTCTGCAGTAGAATTAAATTTTTACGTCTGGACTCCGAATAATGAAAAAAATACTAATCCTTATGGTTGGGAATTACCAAGTGATTATTATGGTATAGGAGACGAAAGATTATTAACTACACCATATAGATTTTCTAATTTACCATTGGGTGTAAGTAATATAAATTATGATCCAAAATATATTTTAAACGGTATAACACAATTTGGTTATAACACAGATGCAAGTGGAACAATAGTAAAAAAGTTTGATATTATACCTACTTCAGGAGAATTTTTTATTGGTGACATTTCAGGAACTCAAAAAATGGAATTTGATATATCTCAAGGTATTATATTTTTTCATCCAAACGATACCAATAAAACAACATTTGAAACAAATAAATCAATACCCAGTCCTTATAAATATTCAAAAAATAGTATATTTGGCGTGCCATATTTATCAAGGTGGGGATTTAAAATATATGAAGATTATTCATTTCAAACATTAGGAACAGCAAATACAGGAACAGTATTAATAAAAACTATTTCAGCTACAGACATTTCTTATGGAACAATTAATTCAGAAACATATCCAGTATTGTTTACAGATAATGGTGGTATTGAAAATAATTATAGTAATAATTTTGAAGGTGTTCAAGTTTTTGATGCAGGTATAGGAAATACTATTTCTTTATTAGTTGAATATTTTGAATTTAATCATGAATTTACAACAAATGCAACAAATTTCAAAGATAGGTTGGCTATTCTTGGTTCAGATCTTTCAGGAAGCGATATGAGTTTTAATCCAATTCAAGTAAAATGGATGCAAAGAACAGGTATTTCTAATGAGTTAATTCCTGCGGCTGGAGATATATGTGGAAATATATGGGGAGGTGATGGTTCAGGAAATAATTACCATACTGATAATAATGGTTTTGTTTTTCCAAAGGATAAAATAACAGCTGTTAGAAATTATAAAGATAATACTACCGAAACAAATCCGAAAGATTTCGAAAATTTATCATTGAATAAGATTAGAACAAAAAAAAGATATGTAAAATTTAGATTTTATAGTGATGGAAGCGTTACATCTTCTGGATGGAAAATTAGAATATTAAAGAGTCCAAAAGAGTCTATAAAAAAAATAGAAAGTCGTGTTATTTTACAAAAAGGCAATATAGGTAACGAATCAACTGATTTTAATTTTAATTTCAAATTAAATCCTGATTATTATTTGGAATTATCCAAAACAATAAAAACAGATAATCCAAATTTATTAGACTTAAAAGATTTATCCGGTATTGGTATAACTTTAGGATTTCAAAAACAAAAACCGTTTTTTATCATAAAAATGAATGATGTTTTATGGCAGTTTGTTATAAAAAAACCACCAGCAGGATATATATTCGATCATTTAGATGAAAATGGTAATGTATTAGGACAATTACCTCCTGTAAGTGATAAAATTTTAACAACTGATAATATTGATTTAACAGCAACTAATATTGGTAATATTGTTGATACAACTTTAAAGTTTGATGGAACAACATTAAGTTTTGATGAAGATGATAGTTCAACATCTTTAGATAATGAAAGAAAATATATATTGTATATTCGTAAATCAACTTCAAAAGAAAAAACATTTTTAAATAATTTTGCTACAAATAAAATAATTCAATTTGAAAATGAAGATATAAGAACCAGATTATCTGATTGGTATCCAATGAATATAAATTACGAAAGTTCAAACAATAAATATAATTACAAAACATTATTTGATACAGAAGATATTGTAGCTGCCGACGTTGTAGTAGAAAAAATAGTAGATCCCTGTGGTAAATGTAGAACAATCACAAAAACAAAAAATAGCAAAAATTTTAATTTAAGATATGCCGAAAAAGTTAAAATTGGTTTTAGTAATGCTGGTAGATTAAAGGAAAGTTGCTCTTAATAATTTTTATATTTTTAGATAAATATTTTAAAAAATATTTATATAAAAATATAAAAATTATTAAATGAATATTTTATATCACAATAATATAATTAATAATGCCAACTATAAGAAATGTAACAAATATAGAATTGACCAGTGATAATAATGGGTCAAGTATAATAAAATTATATCTTTTTAAAGATAATTTACAGCAATTATTATTAGTTTCCAATAATATATGGAATCAAATATTACAAAATAAATCAACAGCAAATAATTATAATATATTTAACTTATCAATACAAAATTTAACTAAAATACAATTAAAAACAAATTATACAAATATTTCTACAATAAAAAAAATATTGGTTCAAAAATCAAACGTATATAATAATTATGAAGAAGGTTATACTTCATTTAATATTATAGGTTATTATTTGGAAAATAATTCAAAATGGATATCTTTATCAGACTTTTATAAAGGTCAAAATTATAATAATTTAAGTATTATTAGTGGTTTTAATGGAAATGTAATAACAAAGGCAAATGTAAAAAAAATATTATTTAAATTAAAATTTACATCACAGATTGAAAATAATTCTATTGATATTGATAGATTAATTTATTTTTCAAAAAAAAGATATATTTTTGGATATACAAATGATGTAAAAACAGATATTAAATGTTTTCCATTAATAAGACCATCTCCTGAAATAATTGTATCACATCGAAATAGTAGCAAAGATAATTTTCATAACATTGAATTTAATTTAAAACAAATGTTATATTTCGATAATAATACAACCTTTAAAATACTACCAGTTAGTTATAATGAAAGTATAAATGTGCAAAGTATAAATACAAGAACATTACGAACTACTAATATAGTTGAAGAAACAAGTGATATATCCGAATTTATTCATTTAAAATTTACAACAACAGGAATAAATAAAGAATACTATAATATAGATTATACATTATTATCTCCTAATTATAATTTACAGTTAAATATTATAAGTATAAAATTTAAAAATAACTATGAAGAAACGATAAATAACACATTAGATAATACAATTTTAATAAATAAACATACAAATAAAACAATAGAAACTATAAAAAATAACATGGATAATGGAGTTAAAAAAATACTGTCTTGGGGAAATGAATTACCATTATATACACATAATTCCTATTTACAACAAAAAATAGTTGGTATTCAATTAAATGACTTTAATAATTCTGAATATTCAGATCTAAATTATGAATTATTAATTATAAATAATAATACAACAATTATAGATGTATATATACAAAATAATAGTTCCAATGGTGTTAAAAGATTATTAACAAATAAAGATACATTTGGAAACATTGATTATAATAATAATTTATTAGAAATTATTCCAAAAGCAAAAGATAACGTGGATGGTAGAAAAGGATTAATTAGTTATAATATTTTACAATCCAATTATGATATTTTTAAAAATTTAATTATTCCAAATACAATAGTTGAAATAGCTGGTGTTAAAACTATTTATAATGATAATGGTGTCCAAAGAAATTTAAACAAATTAATTATTAATTTAAATATAAATAATGGATTGAGTTATTCCTCTTATTCCAAAAACATTCTTTTTACCACAATCGATAATACTAAATATAGTAAAATTGTAATAGAAGATGAAGGAACAAGTTATTCGGGGAAAAATCCTATTATAAAAGCCATTGATCAAACACTAACCTTAAAATATAAAGTTTATTACAATGATATAAGTGGTGTAAAATTTGAAAGACAAAGTATTTTTGATAATAGTATTGATGGTTTAACAGTAAATGATGTTGTTATAACAAATATGTCTGATTATAATCCAACTTTTAAAGCAAAAACAGCAGAAACATATTATTTCGATATGAGTCATATTTCTAATAAAGGTAAGACAATAAGATTTTATAAAGATAATATTGGAATAAATGAATTATCAGATAATAATGAATTATTATATGCTCAGTATTCCAGAAATTATGAACCTGGTGAAGTAGGGTCATTTGTTTCTATAGTTATTCCAAAAAAAGATGATATTACTTCAACTATTGATGGAACCCCTACCATAGGAAGTTTTTTTTATATTTTAAAAAATACAAATAGCACAAATGTAGAGACAATAAATCATAAAGGTCGTATTGATATACAGGGCAGAGCTTTATTAAATCATGGTGAAATCACTATTGATCCAATAGAAAATAATAATAATGTAATTACAAATGGTATATTCAATTATAGTAACGATCAGTTTTATAACCCTGAATCTACAAAACCTATTATAGATCTTTCTTTAAATAACTCAACAGCTTCACCTCCTTACATTTTTGATTATTTTAATACTTATCAGTATTTAAATTCAGACATATCTGGTCAAATAGATATATCATCTATAAATGTTAAATCATTTACGGGAGATAATATAATATTGATAGATAATACGTTTGATAAAATGGATTACAAATTTTATTTTAAAAATACAAATTTAATTCACGGTAATTTGAAAATAGGTTTTTCAAGTATTACAAATAGTGATTTATTTACTACAGATCGTTCAAATGAAAATATTAATGGCACAATAGAAAATACAAAAGCTATTAATGATGATGGAAGATATTTAAGAACATTACCAAATGATGTCTCAAATATTGAACAAAATGGTTATATAAATGAAAAAAACGATACAGATTATATTGTTTATATGACAAGACATTTTACTGGAAAATATGCACCACAAAAAGCTGATTATTTAATTAAATATATACCAGATACAAGTGATTACCGTTATAATCAAGATGTTAGTTATAATATGTTTATAACAGGTGGTGCTTATAATGATTTAAGTCAAAATATATATTTATGTGGACATAATAAAACAAACACATATTTAAATGTGTGTTTGGTAGTGATAAAAGAAAATGAAGTAACAAAAACCATTGAAAGATTTGAAAAAATACCAAATTCTGATGTTTCAGGTGGTTCATTAGGGGATCCAAGTGGAACGATATTAACAGAGTATAGAAACGGTTTATACACATTATCAACTTCTATAGTTCCAAGAATTTCAGTAGCATTTGCCAGGAAAAAATTTCAATTTTTAGCCAATATGACTGGTTCTGATATAAGTGGTAATGGAGATATTTTTATGTTTGAACCGATTGATGCTTCAAACAATGTTTTAAATCACGATTTAAGTGAAAATAAATATTTAGTAGGTGTTTTTGATAATAGTAATAATGAAAATAAAATAAAATTTAGTCAGGTAAAATTAAAACAAGAGGCTCCTTTTTATGAATATATATCAGGTAGTAATAAAGATTTGTCGAATACTGATTTATCTGCTGCTTATATTAATGGAGATTATGGTTTATATGAAGCAACAGCAAGTGAAATTATAGAAAAATATAATAGTGCAACTACGCCTACAAATAATAATTGGAGTTTAACTAATTTTAAATTACCTTTATTTGATAGTAATAAATATAATGATTTTACTGTGGAAATACAATATCGTAATTGTTGGGGAGAAGGAAATGGTACAATAACGTGTAATATTAATAAAAAGAAAGGAAATTCATATAATACAATAGATAATTCATATAATACAATAGACACAATAACTTATACAAATTCTACTGCTCAAAATGAATTTAATCAATTATTAAATAACAGAGTTCATATTCAAATAGATGCAAGTGGTAATTTTCAATTTATGGATATAAGTTCATCAGCTATAGAAGATGTTATTAGTTATAATGTAGGAAAAACAGATTATAAAGTTACATATCAAATAGAAAACTTATTGACTAATAATAATTTAAATGATTTAAAATCGAATAAATTGGTAAATTATAAAAATAATATTTTAACAACCACTGTTAATGGTAAAACAATATTAAATATAAAAAATTTGTTTACTCCTTTAAAATTACATGATTCGGCAAGCGACCCTTCAAAAAATGAATTTAATACTTTTATGAATACATCAAATCCAACGGGAGAAATATTAAATACAATAATAAATAAACAAACGCCTATTAAAATAGAAAATATTCAATATGAAGACACTGATTTAAGTGGTGATATATTAACAAATGTAGGTATTGGTTACATTGATTATAAAACTAAAGAATATATAAATAATGTTTATGATCCTTCTGGAGCTTATAGTGGTATATCAGGAGAATCTATATATTTTAATGTAGTTGATGTTAAACAATTATATAATTTGCAAAGTAAAATTAAAAATGAAAAAAATGTTTATTTATCTTGGGAATTCAAAAATGAAAATCTTAGTGTTGGTATAAGATTTAAAATATATAGAGCTCAAAATACAAGTGGTCAACTAAATTATACTTTGATAGCGACAACTACAGATACTAATTATATGGACGAACGTGCCATACCTTATATTCTGGTTTATTATAAAGTGGAATCAGTAGTAGTTTGGGAAAATGAAGAATTGGTAATAGGTACAAGTGAAACTAATAATTTTATATGTGAAAATAATGCTTTTGGATATGGTAGATATAATAATACAACAAAAAATCAAAAATTATACCAACCTATTAATAGTTCTTGTCAAGCATCAAATGGTATAATTAATGATTGTCAAGCAACTTGTGGAAAATTAACAGGAAATTTATTTCCTAATTCACAAGTATTAACAAAAGCTCAAATATATTCGACATTATCAAGAGCAAAATTTAGACCATTCCGTTAATTTATTTTATACTTTTTAATTTTATTTTTGAAAAAATAAAATTAAAAAGTATAAAATAAATTAAAAATGTTTCAAAAATGTTTCAAAAATGTTTCAAAAAAATTTTATATAAAAAAAATATTTGTAAAAATATTTTTTTTATATAAAATTTTTTTATTCGAGAATTTCCAAATCGTTAATATCCCAATATTCACTTTTTCCATTTGGTAAAGGTCTTCTTATGATAAATGGTATTTTTTTTTGTTCTAATTCCATTTTGGCAATAGTTATACCATCAATAATATTATCAGGAATATCAATTAAAATATCTGAACCAGCATTTATTTGTGAGGCTCTTAGTCCAATAATTTTTGCTTTTTCATACCTGGTCATAATAGGTATTGTAGTGTGGTTATTATCATACCCTTTTTTATTTTTATCTTGAATTATCAAAGAATTCAATTCATTGTTATTGATTTGTTTTATTTCTGGATGAAATTTATTAAGTAAATTATATTCAATGTTATTTTCTATATTTATTATTTCATCTTCTTCATCATCATCTGATAAAATAATACCGTATTCATTATAATTATCAATTTCTCCAAACAATTCAATTGTTTTATCGTTTTTTTCAATTTCCTTTGTTTCGTTGTATGTTTCGTTTTCTACTTTGACTTCTTGTGTATTTTCTACTTTTGTATTTTTTTGTTTTGTTTCTTTTTTATTCATTGCAACTGTTTCCATATTTTATATATTATAATTAATATATTTATTTTAAATGATCAATTTAAAAAATTAAATTATTTAATAAAGTATTTAATAAAGTATTTAATAATTTAATTATTTTTCCAAGAATAATTACAATTAGAACACAAATAAATATATTTCATATTATCATTGTCGTATCTTAAATATATAATTTCATTATTTTCAGTGGATTTTGTTTCTCCATTATCATTACATTTTTCATTAGGACATTTTATATTTTTTGTTCTTGGTAAAGTAGGGTCTAATTTTGTATATTCATTTATAATACTATTATGTATATTTTGTTTTTTTTTAATATGTGTTTTTGATATACAAATATTTTCACTATTATTAAAAATGTCACTATCTGTATTTCCACATTTTCTACAAAAATGTTTTAATGTATTACTTTTATCTTCAGATATTTTGAAATAATACATATTACCACAAACATTACAAAAATTCATCTTTAATTTATAATTATATTAATATTTTAAATTTTAATAATTCAATTTAAATTTATTTCTAAAAATTTATCATATAATTTATTATAATCTATAAGACAATTCATATTTGAATATAAAGTTATTTGCAATAGTTTTGTGCCATACAATTTTTTTAATTCTATTAATTGTTTTAATATATCATCTTTATTTTTTAAATAACGTTTTTTTATATATTCATTAAAATGATTTGCAATTTCAGGTTTAATTTTATTTTTTAAAAAAGAAACAATAGCTGTATTATAATTTGAATATTTGATAATATCATTATATTCTTTAAAATATTTATATTTTTCAGTTATACCAGGTTCATTCAATAAAGGTTTATTGTGAAACAATGTTACTAAATTCAATAAAATAGTTCGTATTGTTTGACATGAAGTCCATTGTTCACCACTCCAAGTATTTAATAAAGATAAACAAACCTTTCCATTTCTATACAAATTTGGGTGAAATCGAATATTATTTTCATTTGTTAAATATTCAACAATAGGTGGTTTATAAGGATATTCTTTTTTAAAGTTGAATTGAAATAAATAATAACCATAATTATATATTGTTTCTTCAGGTCCAATTATAAGTGCATAGCCTTTTAACATATCGTCATCATCGTGTTTATAATATATTCCATTATCTTGAAGAGGATTCTTTATAATATCTATAACGTCTTTTGCTAATCTTTTTTGGTTTTTTCTATTCATTTATATATTTTATACTAAATCTTTTAAATAAATTATATATAAATAAAAATTTTAAATACTAAAAAAAATAAAAATTGAATCGTTGTATTTGAATTAATAAAATTACATAAAAAAAATAATATTTATATTCGTATATATGAATGGAATATTTTTAAAGAAATTTTTGAAAGGTAAATATATAAAAAATGGAGAAAAACCAACCCATTCAAGTATTGGAAATAAAAATTTAAAAATAAATGGTGGTTCTTATAAAATAGATTATAACGATTTTACAACAAAGACTAATTTTATAAAAAAATATTATCTGGATATTTTTAAAAAAAAAAGTAGTGGATATTTAACAGAATTACAAGACAAAGAGAACGGAAATCCAATCCTTATTGATTTAGATTTTAAATTTGATAAAACAGATTTCAAAGAAAGAAAAATTAATGAAGAAATAATTTTTGATATTGTTGAATCATATGTCGAAAATATTAATAACTATTTTGATTTGGAAAATATAAAATCATTTGATATTTACGTTTTTATGAAAGATGATTTTAAGGTAGAATCTAATTATGTAAAAGATGGTATTCATATACAAATAAATTTAATTATGAAGCACGATAAACAACTATTTTTACGTAATAAAGTAATGAAAAGTATATATGATGAAGTTTTTCATGATTTAAATATACAAAATAACGTGGAAGATATTTTTGATAAAAGTATATCTAGTGGTGATACAGGATGGTTATTATATGGTTCAAAAAAACCGGGTGGTGAACCTTATAAATTAAAATATAAATATGAAGCAATTTTTGATAATGATAATGATATTGAATTGATAGATAAAGAAATAAAAAAAGAAAAAAATATGGATCTAATTAAAAAATTATTAATAAGAAATTCTAATTATGAAGAAATAGAAATTAAAGAAGAATATAAGAAAGAATGTGTTTCAAATAATAGGAAAAAAATAAATAATAATAATAATAGAGGAAATTCAACAAATGCATTTAAAGGAACATCTATAATTTCCAACTCATTTAAAAATATTAAAACTGAAAAAGATTGTAATTTAACAATAGAATTGTTATTAGAAGAAAACCGTTTACATTCTGAAAAATTTAAAGAAATTTATACATATTTAATGGGATGTTTGGGAGAAGAATATTATAATCCATTTCGTGAATGGATTAGAGTTATGTGGGCATTAAAAAATACAGACTATTTATTATATCCTTTCTTTTTAAAATGGTCATCTCAGTCTAATAAATTTATGTGGGATGATTATGAAGAAATATTTAAACAATGGAATAATGGAAAACAAAATGGATTAACAGAAGGTTCAATTCGATATTGGTCAAGAGAATCTAATCCAGAAAAATATCTTGAAATAAGAAATAATAGCACAAATTATTATATTGAGAAAACATTAGAAGGAAAAGGAACTGATAATGATATAGCTAAATTAATCCACCATTTATTATATGATAAATATAGATGCACCTCTATAAGAAGTAATATATGGTATAGTTTCATAAATCATAAATGGGTTTCCTCGGAATCGGGAACTGGGATAAGAAGAAAACTATCAAGTATGATATCTCCTTTATATATACAAAAACAGACAGAAATTATGGAAAAAATAAGAGAAGACGATAATATGACTCAAGAAACACAAGATAGATTAACAACTGAAGCAGCTATTTATAATAAAATATCTATGAGATTAAAAGAAACGAGTCAAAAAAATAATGTAATGGTTGAATCTAAAGAATTACATTATGATAATAAATTGGAATCATTATTGGATGAAAATCCATATTTATTGTGTTTTGAAAACGGTGTATATGATTTTACGGACGATGGATGTTTCAGGGATGGTATTCCTGAAGATTATATATCAAAATCGACAAATATACCTTATGTTAAATTAGATGATGCAAATACAGAACATATTAGAATACAAAAAGAAATACATGAGTTTATGGCTAAATTATTTCCTAATGAAAACTTACGTAAATATATGTGGGAACATTTGGCCTCTTGTTTATTAGGGACAAATCAAAATCAAACATTTAATATTTATACTGGCGTAGGTAGTAATGGTAAATCAGTATTTGTTAAATTATTTTCAATGGTATTGGGTGATTATAAAGGAACTGTTCCAATTAGTTTGATAACACAAAAACGTTTAAGTATAGGTGGAACTTCTTCAGAAGTTGCGCAATTAAAAGGATTAAGATATGCTGTAATGAATGAACCATCAAAAAATGATGTTATTAATGAAGGCATTATGAAAGAAATAACAGGAGGTGATCCTATACAAGCGAGAGAATTATTTAAAACAAGTATAACATTTGTTCCGATGTTTAAATTAACTTGTTGCACAAATACATTATTTGATATAAAAAGTAATGATGAAGGAACGTGGAGAAGAATCAGAGTTGTTGATTTTGAATCAAAATTTATAGATAATCCTAGTGAAGATCCAAAAGATAAAGAATTTAAAAAAGATAAAACATTGGAAAAAAAGTTTGTTGAATGGGCACCTATACTTGCAAGTATGCTTATAGAAAAAGTAAATGAAACAAAAGGTGAAGTGAAAGATTGTAAAGAAGTAATGGCATCGAGTAAAAATTATAGAGAGAAACAAGATTATCTTGCTAAATTTGTAAATGAGAAAATAAGAAAATGTGAAGAAGATGATGAAGATAATAGTAAAGATGATAAAAAGAAGAAGAAAAAGAATATATCAAAAAATCAAATATTATGTGAATTCAAAGAATGGTGGAAAAAAGAATATGATACAAAAGCACCGAAAGCAGAAGAACTTATAGAGTATCTTAATATAAGATTAGGACCAAGAAAAGGAAACAAAATTAAAACTTGGAAAGGATATGAGATTATATTTGATAGTTACGATGAGGAAGATGATGATGAATAGTTTTAATGAAATATTTTATAAAATATATAATTTATAAAATATTTCAATTTTGTCTATTATATGATATCTTCTTTTTTTTCTAAAACGGCTTCTATAATTGTTTTTTTTTTAACAAATATTTTTGTTGATATAAAATAAACACCAAAGGAAATTATAGATATGAGAAATATAAAAAATACATATAAAATATCAATATTTATATGCCCTATAAAATTCAAAAAAAATCTATATGCTTTTTTTATTAAAAAAAATGGAATAATAAATAATAATAATAAAAATCCATATATTTTTTTTTCTTTATGTTTTTTTTTATATATTACTACACTAACAACCATAAAAATAAATACTAAATATAACATTTTAAGATAATAGATAATAGATTTTTTAAATTCATAATCTCTTTCATAAAATATAGCTATTCTATCGTTAAGTTTTTCTTTATCTTTCATTTTTTCTGTTTTATTTTGAATTTTATTTATTTGCTTGTTATAATAAGTTTTTGCTGTTTTTAAATTATTAACTGAATCGTTATTATTATCAATAGAAATTATTGTGTTTTTTAATAATTCTTTAAATTCAACTAATGTGTTTCTAAGATTTGTCATTTGTTGTTTTACAGTTGAAGTTGATATTGCAGTATCTATTTCTTTTCCTGTATAATCTGACATATTTATATTGTCAATTAAATTTTGTAGGTCAGTCATTATTAATATATTACTATAAAATATATTAATATGTATAAATATTTCAAAAATTAAATATATGTATAATTATCTATATTATTTGAAGCTAACACATTTATTCTACCCATATTAGTGAAACCTGAAGCAACGGCACCAACAGCATCAGTCGAAACAGCACCAGCAGATTTTTTGAGAGCTTGTTCTTCTTGATATTTTTTTATTATTTCATCTTCGTTTACATCACATTTACCCATTCCTAATATTTTTCTTATTGATAAAGTATTTTTATTTTTAGGTGGTGCTGCGATTGTTTTTGAAGGTATATATGGGAATGAAAATTTACCATAATCTATATTGTTTCTTCTAAAATTCCAATATAATCTTTGTATAATTAATAAAACAGTTATTGATGCAATAATTGTAACAAATATTTTTGTTAACATTGATGGAAGAATATTACTTGTATTTAAAAATACAATTATTAAAATAAAAAAAGAACCATATACAATTGTTTTTAAAATAGAACGATGTTCTTTGTTTTTTTCAAATTCATATTCACCTATTTGTGCTAATCTTGTTTTATTGTTTTTACTAGCTTGTAACTTTTTTAATAATTCTTCACTTTTTTCTAATTCAATTTTTAATCTACCATACAAAGTATTTTGATTATTGTAATGACCTAAAGAAGATAATAAATCTTTATTTTCGTTTGTAAACATTGAACCTAAATTTTGCTGTAATGTTGATCTAATTTTTGAAAGATCAGCTACATATTTTGTAATTTTTGTTTCCAGAGTAGTATCAACATTTCCTTTATTTTTTACTTTCTGCAACTCGTTGCTAATATATTCTTGTATTACTTGAAGTTCTTTTAATTCAGAAGTTATTCTTTGTTGTTTTGCTTGTAACGTTTCAGCTCCCATTAGTTAATATATATATATATATAAATTTTTTAGTGTTATGAAATTATTTTAAAGATTTTTTATTTTATTTAAAGCAGCAAATCCTAAAGAAATTGCCAAAATCAACCAAACATAATTTCTATATTCATAAGCATTTTTTTTTAAAATACTATCTTTGACACGCAAATCCAATGTATCTTGTTGTTTTTTTGTAAATTTTTTTATTTCATCCAATGTATTTTCATATGTAGAATTTTTATCTTTAAATTTAATTTGCACATTTAAAGTATCTGATTTTAAATTTATATTCTTTTTTTTTAAATAATTAACGATTTCTATTAATTTATCAGAAATCGCTATTAATTTTTGATTTTTGTTTGTAATTTCAAGATAAGTGACTTTGAGTTGCGTATTCGTTTTAAATGTATCAGGAAATTTCTTTTTATATCTTGCTGTGCATTTATCTTGATTTGTTGTTGGTAAATCATTGCAAGAATTATAAAAAATTCCTGAAATCACCATTTTTGGTGGACCAAAAACTCCACCGCCGCATTCACAACAACCGTCTTTTAAACTTAAATTGTTTTTATCAACAAAATCTCCTTCAGCTCCAGCAGTTGATAACCATTTCTTATTTGAACATTTTGTTGATGCTAAATTACAAGAAGTAGTAGATGTAGGTATAAATGTATTAGAACAGTCTTTAATATAAGGTCCTTTTAAATGACAACCTAATTTACAAGCATTTCTATTCATTAAATTATTATTATCAGTTTCACATTTTGATTTACAGTCCAAGACTTGTTTTTCTAATTTTTTCCAATCTTTTAAAAATTGAATATATTGTGCATTTTTTGAAGATAAAATATTATTATATTCCTTTTTTTTTTCAATAAATTTTCTTATTTTACGTTTTATTTCATTTTTTTCTTCCTCTGTAAAAGATGAGTTAATTAATTTAGAATTAATTTGTTTTATTGTTTCTGGATCTAATCCAGGTAATTTCGTTGCAGTCATTGGCGTATTTCCTTCTATAAATCCTTCAACAACATTTTTATTATAATGATTTAAATTAAACTCCAAATTTCTTAAAAAACTTTTTCTTGTTCTTGATAAAAAATATCCCTGTGTTAAACTATTTTCATTACTAAAATCTATATTATCTTTATTTTTTTTATAATTATCATTATTGATAAAATATTTATAAATCTTTTTCATATATAAATATTAATAATATTTTTATTTTTTAATAGTATATAGACCTAATCCTAACAAACTAATGAAACTAACACCCCATGCTATATATTTATAATTAGTGGAATCTACTAAATATTTATTATCTCTAATATTTCCATCAAGTGAATAAATTTCATTTTCCAATATTTGAATATGTTTTCTTTTTTCATCTAATGATTTTATAATTTTGTCAATTTTTATAGAATTGCTTGTTATAGTTGATGTTGCTCCTTCTTTAAAACCTTCTTTTATTAATTTGAAACCCTGTTTACCACCCTCCAATTCTCGTCTTTGATCAGAAACTTTATTAATTTCATCTTTCATTTTAACTGCAATTGCTTTTAATTCATTATTAACTGTATCCAACCTTTTTTTCTTAGAATCAGTATGTCTAATACAAGGATCTGTTGGAGATAATTCATTTCCATTTGTTATTATACTAAATTCAATATCATTTATCGTTGTGTCTACTTTTTGTGGGCAACTTATATGTTTGGCACCCAAGTGTTTAAATTTATGTTTTATACCTAAATCATCTAACCAAGCAACATCGTTAGTTATATCATTGGCTATAACTTTATTTCCAGAATTAATCCATGGATTAATACATTTCTCGTAAAAGGTTACGCCCCCACGCATTGTTTTTTTTAAACTTTCTCCTACCACTAATTTATCTCTTTGTTTTTGCGTTAAATTTATATTGGGTTCTGGACATTGATGTTTATCTGCTTTCCAACCCCATTTAATCTCTCTCATAACACCGTCATTACTAATAAAATAGTTTTTACCTTCCCATTTAACAGATTTTCCTTTTATATGTGAAATATCTGTATCGTGAACCATTTTTTCTTTAATATATTGTTCGTATAATATGTTATATTCTTGTAATTTACCATTGAACTCCATTTCTAATTTTTTCATTTTTTCATTTGTTTTTTTTATATTTTCTTTTATTGAATTTCCTTCTTTAAATCCTTCTTTGTTTTTAAAAATATTAGGTTCAAATATTTTTGATGTAAATGATTTTAAAAATTTAAATTTATTATATTTATATTTTTTTCCTTGTAGTGTTGAGTCACTTGACATCTTTATATTTAATATAGAAAAATCTTTATTGTTTTAATAATTTATAAATAAATAATCCTAAAATACCATAGGACAATAAATAATAAATAATAAATATATTATCTTCAATATTTCTATCATATACATCTAATTTAAATTTGTGTGAAGCAGATGATTTATCTTTATTATTATCATAATCCTTTTTTTTTGTCATAAATTTATTAAATTCTTTTGAAAAATTTGTATTTTCTTCATTGCTTATTTTAGATTTGTTTTCTAAATTTATTATAGCTTTATAATATATAATATTTGCATTATTTTTTATTTTTTTAATAGAATTGTATATATTTTTTCCATACGTTGAATTTATTTGTGATGTATATTTATTTTTATCTTTATTATCGGTATATAATGCATTATAATTAACTATTAATTTATTAAATTCTTTTATTAATTTTTTACTGTTTGTTTCAGTAGGAGTCAATGATAGTTTATATATTTCACCTTCTGTTTTCCCAGTCATTTATATATAATCTTATTAATATAAAAAAATTTTGAATAAATTTATATAAAAAAATTTTGAATAAATTTATATAAAAAAATTTTGAATAAATTTATATAACAAATTCTTTATTGACATAATCTATAATATTTTGATGTAATTGATGTTTTACTTGAACGTGTTATTTCACATAATTCGCCTGGACGTAAACCTATTATTTTTGCGACAGGATCAAAACGAGATATTTCAGGTAATTCACTATCTTCCATAATATTATATTTATTGTAAATAAATTCTTTCTCTTTATTTGTTAATATTTTATGCTCTGGAACCATTACGTGATCTAAAATATTAAATAATATTTCTTGTATATTAATAATATTAACATAAATATTATCTTTGATAAATATATAATTCATATATTCTTCTAAAGTTTTATTTATCCTTTGGTTTTTTATAATTATGAGCAATTCATCATCTTTTTTTAAGTGTTCTTCTATATTAAATAAATCATCAATATATTCATTTATATGTGTATCTCTTAATTTATTTGAATGATATTTAATATATATTTTTTTTCCATTTTTATTATTTAATAGCATATCAAGTTGATTATTTAAAGACATAATTTGTATTTCATTAATACCAAAATTAGTATAATCATCAACAATAAATTCACGTTTTTCTAAAATGTTTAATAGAATTTTTCTTGATTTAAATATCTTTGAAATTGTTGAACTTGTATGTTTTTTATTATTCATTTAATTAATTATGTTATTTTTTTTTTATATTTAATTCTTATATATTTTCATATTTTCAATATTATTTCAAATCAATTTTAAATATTTTAATATAAATTTGAAATAATATTAAAAATACTATTTCAAATTATTGTTTTAAATGCTTTTAATGTCGTTATTATCTTCACTTTCATCTTCTATTTTTTCTTCTTTTGGAAGTGACAATAAATTTAAATTTGAGTCATCATCATTATTTAATGTTTTAACTGTTTTTTTTTCTTCAAATTTCTCTTTTTCATTTAGTTCTTCATCTTCTGTTTCATCATATCCTTCTTCATTGAGTTCTTCATCTTCTGTTTCATCATATTCTTCTTCATTGAGTTGTATTATATCACTTTCTGTAAATTCGGGAGAAATAGGTGGTCCATAATTTGGAGATAAATTAAATTCTTCATCTTCTGGTATAACATCTAATTTCAATTCTTCTCTGGGACCTATTTTGAGTTTTCTTGGATCATCTAAAGGCTCGTTTTTAGTCAATAAGTCTTCTTTTTGTTTTGTAAATATAAGACCTTTATCATTTCTTATTAAATACTCATTTTCTCTTTTATCGTATCCCATTATAGTAAAATTATCTTTTGAAAACATACTTCCTCTTTGTCTTAATTTTACAATTGAACCTACTTCCAAATTTGCAGATAATTCTTCTTGATAATTAAACCACTCCATTGTTTGTCTATCAATTAATTCAATATCATCGTCATCCTCTTCTTGCATTTTAATTTCTGTTTTATATTTTTCTTGATCCACATTTTTATCTCTCATTTCCCAAGGAATAGGATCATCAACAACAATTGTAGCTTCATCTCTTCTACCATATATCTTTTCTCTTTCAAGTCTTTCGTTTACAGTATCTATCCATTTTTTAGTTCCCGGAGACATTTCATCTTCTTCAGTATTTCCTTCAATATTTATATCATCTATATCTTCATTCTCTTGTTTCAATATTTCTTCTCTTGCTTTTGATATAAAACCAGATTTAATCATTTTGTGACCATAATAAAGCGTTGTTAATTTATCTATACTATCTTCTGTTATTATTCTCATTTGAATATTCATTGTTTTTAATTCTTGCATTAATAATTTAAATGCATAAGGCACTTTTATAATACTAAAATCTCTCCCAAATACAGATTTCTGCACAATATTTTTTTCATTTTCCAAATTATCGATGTATTTTAAAGGACCATCCATAATTGGACTTAAAAAAAGGTTCCTTGTTTCATTGTATACTGCAATTGTTCCTGATTTATTGCATACAGCCATATAATATTGATCACCTCTAACCATCATGGACTCTTTTACAAAACTACTCATACCGTGTGCTATTAAACAATCGCGATCCATTTCACCAATACGTAATCCACCGTCATTAGCTCTGCCTCCTACAGTTTGGCGTGTAAGAACTGATCTTGGACCTTTTGCTCTGTAATTAATTTTATCTTTCGGCATATGTTTCAATCTTAAATAATATGTTGGACCAATATAAATATCAGTTTCTAATTGTTCTCCAGTCATACCATTATAAAGGATTTCGTTTCCTGTATTATTGTAACCATTTTCAGTTAATATTTTTCCTAATATTTTATCTTTCGGACCTTTATTTACAAATGCAGTGCAATCACCAAATGCTCCTAATACTGCACCTGTTTTACTGAATAATGTTTCTACCAGATGTCCGATAGTCATTCTACTAGGCATGGCGTGAGGATTAACAATTATATCAGGTTTTAATCCATCTGCTGTTGTTGGCATATCTTCTTCTCTTAAAATCATTCCGATTGTTCCTTTTTGTCCTGCACGCGAGCAAAATTTATCACCTAAATCGGGTATTCTCATAGCTCTAACTCTAACCTTAGCAATTCTTTGTCCTTCTTCTCCTTCAGTCATAAAAGATTTATCAACAAATCCAGTTTGTCCCTTTTTACATTTAATAGAAGAATCTATTAATGCTCCTTCATCTTCAAATGATGTTGTAGTTTTTCCTATCATTATTGTTTTATTTGATAAAATTGTATTTTCTTTTATTAAACCAGTTTTTTCGTGTAATTTGCTATAATCATAACCTTCTTTTATATTCATAACATTGTTTTTTTCAATATTCATGAATTGTTTATCAACTGTTCCACCACCTATTTTACTACTTTCTTCATAATCTTCATACATATTATAATAAGTTGTTCCAAATAATCCTCTTTTAATGGAACCTTCATTTACAATAATAGCATCTTCAACATTAAAACCTGTATAACACATAATTGCAACAATAGCATTTTCTCCATTGGGATGTTCTTCATTAGAAAAATATTTTAAATATCTACTTTTTGTTAATGGAAGTTGTCCTGAATTTAAAACTAAAGCACTCGTGTCTATTCTATTTTGATAGTTAGTATTATATAAAGATACACCTTGTTTAGCTTGACCGCAAGAAAAAGCATTTCTGGTGCATGGATTATTTTCTGGGAAAATGATTTGATTTGCCATAAATCCAAGAATTAATGATGGATGTATTTCCATATGAGTTTCTTTTTTTATATTTTCAAGTTGGGTTGTAGATTTTAATAAAAGAATACTTTCTCCTTCAAAAGCATCAATATAATCAATAATTCCTGCTGATTGATTTAAATCATCTATTTTTATATTATTGATATTTGGTGCTATTTCATATAAATTTAAAGAATTATATTGCTTGTTAAATCCACATAGAGCTTCTCTCCAAGTTAATGTTTCATTATTAATTATATTTAAAGCTTTTACATAACTTGGTATTTTATCATTTATATATAAAAGTGGTCTACATAGTCTACCAGCATCAACCCATATTTGAATTTCATTTCTTTTAATATCAAATAATATACTTGTATAAACATAAATTAAATTATTTCTTCTGTGAATTTTCATAGTTTCCGTTATGTTTATCGGATCTTTTGTGCAACCAACCCACGCTCCATTGAGAAAAATTTTTGTTAAATTTGATAACATCTCAATTGAACATTCTTCTAATAAAATCATATTCAAATTTCTTAAATATTTTATATATGGTTTGGCACTAACACCATTTGTTATATGTGCTGATGTAGCTAAATGTTTATGTAAACCACAATTTCCTCCATCTGGTGAATGTAAAGGACATAACAATCCATATTGAGTTCCGTTTAAAAGTCTTGGTTCAATCATTTTAGTAGCATCACCTATATTAAGATTTGTTTTTCGAAGTTGACACATAAATGAAAAATAAGATAATCGGTTTAAGGTTTGAACAACACCAGGTCTTTTTGTATGAGTTTCACCTCCCCAGTTTCCTTTAAAAGCTTTTTTAAATCCTTCTTCAACAATTCTATCTGAAAAAATCATATTACTATTATTTAAAAACAAATTTATGAAATCATATTCCTGATAAGATATATTTGTAGCTTTAAAAGAATATTCTTTATCTACTTTTAATACAAAATTATTTAATTGTTTTTGATAAAACTCTCTAAAAAGTTCATTCATCAATATACCGGGATGTTCTATTCTTTTCGCATTGTATTTATCTCTGTTTGTAGGTGGTTCTGCTTTAATATAAACAAGTAATAATCTTTTTACAATATATCCTAAGTATAATGCTTTATGTTTAAAATTTAATTCTCCAATATGAGGCAAAAATAAATTCATTAAAATATCTAATACATGATTCACAGTTTTTCCTTTTGTTAAAGATGCCATATATTTTAAAGCTGTTTGTTGTGTAAAAATATTACCAGCATCATGAACGGATGGTATAAATAATTCCATTAACGATTCATATTTTTTTAAATCTAATAAACAATGTTCAATTATGTTTTTATCTGATATTACACCAAGAGCTCTCATTAAAATAAATAAAGGAACAGGACTTCTAACATTTGGAACATTTACTACTATATTTCCATAGTCTTTTGATGTTTGTGGTGCAACCATTCTAACAGATAAAGTTCTTATTTTTTTTGATGCGTCTTCTGAAACTGATCGTATTTCAGCTGCGTGACTATATAAATCGTTTACTTTATCTTTTATATATAATATATTGTTAGCTCTACCTTCTTGAGAAACTATAGCTTTTTCTTTACCGTCTATGATAAAATATCCTCCTTTATCATTGCGACATTCTCCAAGATTATAACATGCTTCTTTATTAAGACCATTAAGAATGCATAAATTTGATTTAAGCATTATTGGAAATCTTCCTAAAAGTATTTTTTCAATCGTTTCAGTCTCTTTAATAGCTTTAAATTTATTTGCTTTATTTGTATAATCTTCATTTTCAATTAAAATATTAAATTCAATATCTACATCATAATGAATTGGAAAAAAATAAGACATATTTCTTAATCTTGCTTCATTTGGAAGCATATAATGACTACGTATTTCGTCATCAACGTTATCATATATGAGTGGTTTACCGTAATAAATTTTATCTCCATTTTTACCACCTATATAAATATTAGCAGTATATTTGTATACATTTGTTTCTTCATCTAATTCGGTCATAAATTTTTTTGGATTATTGGCTACAATTATATCTTTTATGTCTTTTTCAAAAAATTTATTATATGAATCTATATGATGTTTTACTATTTGTGTTGGATTATCGCGAAAATATATATCTATTAATTTAAATGTATCTTCCAAATTCATTTATATATAATTATTTGTATTTTTTTTTAAAATACAAATAACTTATTATTAATTAAAGTTGACCATTATTTTTCATTAAAAATATAATCAATAATCCAATAATTATAAACATACCAATTATAGGTAGTAAAACAAGTAACCAAGAAACAATTGTATATCCTTTTGAACATAATTTTTGAAGAATAAATAACCAAATAGCGATATATATTAATTTAAATAAAAAATAAATTTTATTATTACAAAAAGATTTTGTTTTATATATTCCTATACAATAATGTTGTGGATCATTGTAATTTTGATAAAACAAACTGATTATACTTAATATTGAAATAATTAAATATAATTGAGCTGGTCTACATAAACCACCAAATAAGTTTTTTATAGTTTTTATATTCATTATAAAAAATATATAGATTTTTTTATTAATTATTTCATTAATTTACTAGCAGTAGTAACATCTGCTGATTCTACACTATGATCTCCATTCCAAGTATTTACACCATCTTTAAATGTATTAATTACATTATTTTTTACATCCAATACTTTTCCTAAACCAAAATTATTCATAATATTACCACCTTTCATTATATGATTTTGTGTGCTATTTGATCTTGTAATATCTTTATCATATGTGTTTAATTTATAACCTGTAAAAATTTCACCCATATTAGCAGCGTGTGTAAAACCTCCTCTTTGTTTTGAACAACCTTTTTGTTTATATCTTTTTATATTTTTCATAACTCTTTTATTTTTGCGTTTTTTTGAAAGTTTATTCTTTCTAGTTCTTTTTGTTCTTTTAACGCAGGGACATTTTTTTTTTAAACATTTTTTACAACATTTTTTTTTACTGTATTTATGACAATTTTTACATCTACATATACATCTACATTTTTTTTGTTTTTTTTTTGTTTTTGGCATTATATATATATAATAAAAATAAAAAATTAATAAAAATAAAAAATTTATAATTTTTTATTTTTGTAATTTTTTATTTTATAAAATATCAACATGCGTTAGGAAATGTCTTCTACAACAAATTTTATTTAATCCTAATTCATCTAAAGTTTTTCCTTCAGCTGTTTTTTCTGTTGTATTTTCAGTTAAATAAACAACTTCTTCCGTAACACCTTCAGCACTTTTAAGTTCTTTAACTTTTTTAATATAAAACAAATATTTATCTCCTAATACTTTTCCACAAGTAAAACATTTTATAGGTATAATCATTTTTTTATATAAAATAAAAGATATTATTTATAAATCAATTTTAAATTAAATTATATTAAACGATGTGTTTTGTTCCTTTATAATAATATTCATCAAATCCTAATTTACATTCTTTATCATTTTTATCACATTTTTTTTTTGAACTTGGACCGTTTTCACTACCTTTAACACAACTTGGTTTTTTTAATATTCCGTGTTTGTTATAATTAACCCACGTGCAACAATCTAATTTATTACACATTAGTTTATCATTTTCTAAACACATTTTTTGTTGATCTTCTGCTTCTGAACATTTTTTTTTTAAAATATTTTTTTTTGCTTTTTCTAAAACACCCATTCCTTCTTTAATATATGACCTTTTTACAACATATTCATTTTTTTTAAAAGATATGTCAAAAATAACAATAAAAGCTGTTAATAGAACTATAATTAAAAATAACATACCAACAGTCAATACATTTTTAAATATAAAACTTTTACTAACAGCTGTATTTTTTGTTACATTGCTTAAAACTTCATTTACTTTTTTACTTGGATTTAAACTTGCTAATTTTTTAATACTATTTAACGACATTATTAATATATAAAAAGATAAATTAATTCTTAATTAATTTGAACAAGAATAGTTCCCCTTGTTGTTTTTTTTCTTACATGTTTAGTATTATTAATAGTAAATGGTTGATGACATTTTTTACAAATATTTGCTAAATTACTTTTTTGATTTTTATTAATATGACCAATCATACCTCTTTCATCAGCATCTTTTTGTGGTATTAAATGGTGTATTTCTTGACCCTTTTCTCCACAAAATTCACAAGAATCTTTTATTTTTTTTCTATTATAATGCGAAGTTTTGTTTTCTAATATATGATTATCTTCTGGAAAAATATTTTGTCTTGTTTCGTAAATCATTTCCATTACATCATCTGGTAAACCCATACTTTTACATACTTCAATACCATACATGTTTTTACCTGGTCCATCTTTTAATTTTCTATTATATATCATTAAATCATTTGTTTCATTATAAATAACGGATAAATGTTTCATTTTTAATGTATCTATATTTGTTATCATATCTTCTTCATATAATTGATGGAAATGAGTAGCAAAAATATAATTAGCGTTTAAATTAGTTAATTTGATTAAACTTGCTATAAAAATGCAAATGGCACTTTTATTTTCTGTTCCTGAGCATAATTCATCGCCTAAAACTAATGTATTTTTGTTAGCTAATCTTAAAATTGTTTTTAATTCGCTCATTTCTACTTGAAAAGAACTTAATTTTTTGAAAATATTATCATTTCCTAATATTCTTGTGCAAATAGTTTTGTATGGATAATAATTGAATTCTTTACAAGCAACATAAAAACCACTTTGTGCCATTATTGTATTTATACCCATTGCTTTTATTAAACTGGATTTACCAACAGCATTTGTTCCATATAATAAGATTCCATTTGTTCCTTCTTTTCCTAAAAATATATCATTTGTTTGATATAATTCTTCATCATTTTCATTAATTCTTTCAATTAATGGATGTCTAATTTCTTTAAAATCAATGAAAGAATTTTCATAATTATCTTGATTTGTTTCATTATCTTGATTCGTTTCATTATCTTGATTTGTTTCATTATCTTGATTTTTTTCTAGAATGTTTGGTTTGCAATAATTATAATTATTAGCTAAATATGCTTTTGTTATAATAAAATCTAAATTACTTGAAAATTTAACAATAATATTTATATCATTATATAGCTTTGCGAAATCATTAATAAACTGTTTATAACATTGATTTATAATTTCAAATAATATATTGGATTGTTGGAAATCAACATCATATAATTCATTTAATGTTATGGATTGTATTTTTTTATTATTTTGCGTTGCTTTTATAAATTTTAAATTTTCTATTGAAAAAATAAATTCTTTTTCTTTTTTATCATAGTTAGAAGTATATTTTAAATTAAATTGTTTTGATTTATGTTTTTCTAATGACATTTTTAATAATTTACATCTATTTGAAGTAGCTTGTAACCAATTTCCACTTTTCGATGTTTTATGAATTTTTATAAAATCGTATTTTTTCTTTTTCTCTTTTTTACCGATAATCGTAGAAAGAAACTTCTTTATTTCATTTATTTTTTGTTCATTTTCTACACATTTCATATCAATAGCGTCTAATTCTTTAAATATTCCTATGTTAAAAAAATTTATTGCTTCGGTTATCTTGTTGATTTCTACTGCTTTATCTAAATTAATATATTTATTTATAAAATTCATAATATTTTCACAATTAATATTTATATTTTTCCCTATATTTTTATTTAAATATTTTCCTATAAAATCCAAATTTTTAATTTCATTATAAATATTATTTAATACTTCGACATTCTTATAAATTTGAAAAACTTCAACAGGTTGTATTTTTTTTAGTATAATTTTTCTCTCCAATCTTTCAATATCTTTTAATTCCCATAACTTTTTTCTTATATGTGAAAATTGTTTATAATTATTTAACACGTATTCTGTTAAATTGTATTCTTCATTTAAATAATTTATATCAAATACAGGATTTAATAATTTATCACGTAATAATCTTGAACCCATTTTTGTTACACATTTATCCAGTAATTCTGTTACACTTGAATATTGAGATATATTATTATTATTATCTATAATATTTAACTGTCTTAATGACTGTGTGGCTAAAAAAACTTTTTTAGAATCTTTATCATATATAGGTTCTTCCAAATTTAAAATAAGATTTTCATTGTGTTTTTCAATAAAATATAAAAGATAAATAAAACTTTGTGTTGAAAAAGGATTTTCACTAAAACCCAATGTGTTATAAAAACTATTGAAATCGCAAAATTTATATATATTTGATAATACTTCTTTATGATATGTAGGTTTTTCACAATTAAGAGCTATTTTTGTATTAATATTTAATTTATCATTTAAATTAATAGTATGTAATTTAATTCTATATAATCCCATAAACTGAATAATATCAGAGATAGTATCATTATTTTCATAATTATGTATAATAATTATTTCTTTTGGTTTATATATCGATAAAAATCTCTCCGCATCGTCAAAAACACACGGTTCATGAATTTTATTGGATTCATATTTATATTGATATAAATTAACTTTTCCTGTAAATATATCTATACTGGATAAACCAAAATATATCTTTGGTTTTCTTGAAATTATACTTGTTTTAAATTTTTCAATCCATAAACATACAATATTGTTCGATATTTGTTCAGTATTAATATCAAAATTTGTTCCCACTGAAAAAACACCAAATTCTTTCCTTTTTTTACATTTTAAAATATGGTCATCTTCATATTCAATCCATACACCTACTGTGTATCCAGCATTATTTAATTTATTCAAATATTTTTCAAGTGGCACTGCTGTTGGAGATCCTCCAATAATAACAGAGTGATCTTTATATTTATCCCAAGAAATAGTTGCTCTTTCATTAACATTAACATCTAATAATTTTTCATATTCTTTTAATGTTCCATAAATTTCACCTGTTATTTTATTTTTTAATCCATAAACTTCATAAAATGTTCCACATTGCCATAATAATATAAATTTTTCACCATATTTTTTCTTATATTTTTTAAATTCATCAAAGTATTGTTTTATCATCATGTCTTTATTAAAAATATTAAAATTTTTACTTTAATATTGTTAATAATACTTTTTAAAAAAGTATTGTAAAAATATACTTTTTAATTCTGCCAGTTATGCATTAAAATATTTTCAGCATTTTTACCACCACTATTGTTAATATCTCCTGATAAGTAACAACCTTTATACATATTTCTTAATATGGATTCTGGAGCTGATGTGCCCACTTTTATTAATGCATGATCAACTAAGAATTTTTTAATTGTTTTTATTTTTTTTTTATCTAATTTTCTGCAATCTTTATTTACTAATTTACGAGTTTTTTTATTTTTAATAAGTATTCCAACTTTTTTTGTTTTAAGATTTTTACCAAGTAAAAATCTTTTTATAATTTTTTTATTTTTTATTTTAAATGTTTCACATTTATTTTCTTTCATTATAAAATCATTTTTTAAATTTTCTAATTTTTTTTTTCTATCTTCATTATTTTTATTTTTCAAATTAGGAAAATTATTTATTTCATATCTTTCAATTTGTTTATTTATATCAACCTCTTTACCAAAATTATCTGAATCCGTAAAAGCTAAAGTATCCTTTTTTAAACTTTTTCTATATTTCGAATATAATTGTTTTTTTCCCTTTTTTAATATTCCATATGGAGGATCTGGTTTTATTGAGAAGTTGGATAACAGTGCTCTTTGTGGTGCTCTTTGTGGTGCTATAGGTTGTTGCATAGGTTGTTGCATAGGTTGTTGCATAGGTTGTTGCATAGGTTGTTGCATAGGTTGTTGTGTTTGTGCTTCTCTTTGTGTTCTCTCTTGATTATTTGTATCATATAAAACAAGTTCAGTGCTTGTATCAACATGAATAATATTTTCTTTATCTCTCTTTTTTTTCTTTTTTTTCTTTGTTTTTTTTGTTTTTATAACATCTTCCATAAAATTTACAGCAGAATCGTAATCATCGCCGAAATTATTATTAGTATTATTATTGATATTATTATTTTTATAAGAATTTTTTTTTTTGAAATCTTTTATTTTATTAATCATTTTCTCCTTTAAAAAATTTTTTTGTAATTTATTAAAATTATGTCTTAGACTATGTTTTAGTTTTTTCTTTTTTTTTGTTTTCTTAGTATTGCTAAAAAAATCTGGATTTACTGAAATTGTTTTTGTTGCCATAATATTATTGTTAAAGAAAAATCTTATTTAATTTAAATTTATAAAAATAATATTAAATTGATTTTGATAATTTAATTTTTATTTTGTTTAAATAATTATTTATAAAAATGTCAAAATTAAACTTTAGATCAGCTATACTTATACAAAAAATTTGGCGTGGAAAAAATGGTCGCGTTGGATATGAAAAAGAAAGAAAAAAAGAGTTTGATAAACTTTCTATAAAAATCATTGAATCTTATTTTAAAGATAAATATTTATCTCGTCTTGCAAGGCATCAATTAGAATCATATAATGATTTTATAGATAATCAATTGTTTGAAACAATTAAAATGTTTAATCCTGTTAAAATTAATCCTGTTTATGAAGAAGGACTTGAAAATTTGGAGATTATTATTAATTTTCAAAACTTAAAAATTTTAAGACCACAAATTCATGAGAATAATGGTGCTACAAAAATAATGTATCCTCATGAAGCAAGATTAAGAAATTTTACTTATTCAAGTCCTATAACATTAGATATATATATAAAAATAATTAGAAAAACAGGTGAAAATTTAAAAAAAAAAGAAACAATTTTTAAAAAAATCAATGGTATTCATATTGGAAAAATACCTATTATGTTGAAATCAAATATTTGTATTTTAAAACAATTTTCACATTATAATACAAATATTACTAAAGAATGTAGACACGATCCTGGAGGATATTTTATTATAAGTGGTTCTGAAAAAACCATTTTATCACAAGAAAGAGCTGCAGAAAATAATGTTATGTGTTTTAATATAAAAAAAAATAATAACAAATGGTCGTGGTTAGCCGAAATAAAGTCTATACCTCTCAATAAATGTATTTCACCAAAACAAATCAATATTGTTATTTCCACTAGAAATAATGGATATGGACATCCTATTGATATTCAAATTCCAAGAATTAAACAACATATACCTATATTTATCCTTTTCAGAGCTTTGGGTATTATTTCAGATAAAGATATCGTTGATATAATATTATTAAATAATGATAAGAAAAAAATGAAACAAATGTTATATGGTTTGAAAGCTTCTCTAATAGTAGCTAATGAATATACTACACAAGAACAGTGTTTTAAATATATAGTAAATTATGCAATGTATACACCAATTAAAATGACTAAAGAAGTTGGTATATTAAAAAAACAAGAATTTACGCAAAATGTTTTAAACAACGATTTATTTCCTCATTGTGAAACAAAAACACAAAAGGTATATTTTCTTGGTTTTATGGTAAATAAATTATTGCGAACAAGTTTTGGTTGGAGAAAACCAGACGATAGAGATTCATATAATAACAAACGAATCGATTTGGCAGGAAGTTTAATTAATAATCTTTTTAGAAATTATTTTAATAAACTTGTGAAAGATATGCAAAAACAAATTGTTCGTGAAATTAAAAATGGTTCTTGGAAATCAACTGATAATATAAAAAATATTATCAATGATACAAATATTTACAAAATTGTTAAATCAACAACCATTGAAAATGGTATTAAACGTGCATTAGCAACTGGTGATTTTGGTATTAAAAATACAAATTCAGCAAAAGTAGGTGTAGCACAAGTTCTTAACCGTTTAACTTATATTTCAACATTAAGTCATTTACGAAGAATTAATACACCTATTGATAAAAGTGGTAAATTAATTCCACCAAGAAAATTACATAACACACAATGGGGTTTCATTTGTCCTGCTGAAACCCCAGAAGGACAAAGTGTCGGTGTTGTAAAAAATATTAGTTATTTAACACACATTACTATTCAATCTTCAGTAATACCAATTTTAAATGTTTTAAAAGATAAATTAGTTGAATTAAATGAAGATGTTACTAATGATATGTTATCAGAAAAAGTGAAAGTATTTATAAACGGTTGTTGGTATGGTATTACTGAAAATCCAATTGAATTATATAATCAATTGAAGAAATACAAATATACTGGTGTTTTAAATATATACACAAGTATCATTTTTAATATAAAAGATAAAGAAATTTATATTTGTAACAGTGGTGGTCGTCTTTGTAGACCAGTATATAGAGTAAAAAATAATAAATTAATGAGTAAATATACAGATAAAAAAATAATTTTAAATGATTGCAACTGGGATGAATTATTTGTAAATCATTTATTTAAAAATTCAATTCTTGAATACATTGATTCGGCAGAACAAAATAGCAGCTTAATAGCTATAAAACCTTCCAAATTTAAAAAGAATACCAAAGATCTATATTACAAATATACACATTGTGAAATTCATCCAAGTACCATTTTTGGTATTTTGGCAAGTTGTATTCCTTTCCCAGAGCATAATCAATCACCGAGAAATACATATCAGTGTGCTATGGGTAAGCAAGCAATGGGAACGTATACAACAAACTTCGAACATAGAATGGATAAAACAGCCTATGTTCAAACGTATACAATGAGACCATTGGTAGATACAAGGTTAATGAATATTATCCAATTAAATAAAATACCAAGTGGAAGTATGGTAGTGGTTGCTATTATGACTTATTCTGGATATAATCAGGAAGATTCAATTATATTTAACGCCGGTTCTATTAAAAGAGGGTTGTTTTCTGCAACCATTTATCATACAGAAAAAGATGAAGATAAGAATATTCATGGTGATCAAGAAATAAGATGTAAAGCAGATAAATCAAGAACAAAAGGCATTAAATTTGGAAACTATGATAAATTAAATGAAAATGGTATTGTCCCCGAAAATACAAAACTTGAAAACAGAGATATTATTATTGGTAAAGTTATTCCTATTAAAGAAAATAGAAATGACCCAACCAAATTAATAAAATATAAAGATTACAGTAAAATTTACCGAACAAATGAAGAATGTTTTATTGATAAAAATTATATTAACAGAAATGGAGATGGTTATACATTTGCTAAAATTCGAACAAGGACATACAGAATACCGCAAATAGGTGACAAATTTTGTTTAAAATTAACATCATATGTTCTTACTAATATAGGATGGATTCAGTTAAAAGATATTGATATCAAAAAACATAAAGTTGCAACATTAAATAACGGAACTGACTTGGATTATGTTTATCCAGTCAATAAATATGAATTTGATTGTGTTGATGAAGAACTATATCATATTAAATCACAACAAATCAATATGTTATGTACTAAAAATCATAAGGTATATATTCAGAAAAGAGGAAGAAAGAATTTTGAATTTGTGGAAGCGAAGGATGCTTTTGGTAAGCAAGTTCGTTATAAAAAAGACGCAAATAATAATTATATTAATCAAGAGTTCATTTATTTAAAAAACATAAAATATAAAATGAATCCGTGGTTAAAATTACTTGGAATTTATATTTCGGATGGTTCAAGATGTAGCAATAACAGACAAATAAAATTATGTGGTTTAAAACCGAGAAAAAAAGAATTTATGGTGAATACTTGTAAAGAATTAGATATAGATTATTCAATTGAAGACGACGGTGTCAGAATTTCAGGAGCTAAATATCCAGAAATTTTAGACTATCTTATAGATAAAAAAGCACACCAAAAATATTTACCTAATTATGTGTGGAATCTATCTCAAGAACAAAGTAGAATATTAATGGATAGTTTAATGCTTTGTGACGGACATACATATACTTACAAAAATCGTAAAGGATTTTCAAGATATGGAACAGTAAGTATAAAATTAGCAAATGATATTCAAAGATTAGCATTGCATTGTGGGTGGTCTGGTTTCATAAAATTAGCAGAACTTCCTGGTAAAACAAGAACAGGAACAAGAAATTTAGGTAAAAGAAAAGGTGAAAAAGTTACAATTACACAAAAGCATTCTTATTATAAAATAAGTATTATTAGAAAACAAAATAATCCATGGGTTAATAAAAAGAAGAATAATGCTAATAAAGAAGAATATGTAAAATATACTGGTAAAGTTGGTTGTATTGAAGTTCCTGATACACACCTATTTTATTATAAAGAAGATGAGTTTTCCCCTCCATGTTGGAGTGGGAACTCTTCGAGACATGGTCAACAGGCCAAAGTAACATCAAAAATGTTGCTAGTCCAAAGTATTGGGCAACACAGCCAAATTGCGGGAACGTCTTGTTAGGTTCATACTACCAAAATATAATGGAAACATTATATTGGCAAATGTTAACTACATTTGATATGGTAAAAAGGTATGAAATAGAGATAATCCGCAGCCAAGCTCCTAAGCTCATTATAATAAGAGTATGGAGAAGGTTCAACGAATAGACGGTCGTGGGCATAATGGGATTAATTATCCCAAATGATTGCTTAAGGTTTATTCTAGTCCCACCTGAGAAGGTGCCCTATTGCGTAGGTCAGTATAATATACTATAGATTATGCTGACTGAAGGTAGGGAAGGTGTTTTTAAACACCAGGTATTTCGCAAAAAGGAACAATAGGTCTCATTAAACCAGAGGCCGATATGCCATTTACAGCAGATGGTTTAAAACCAGATATAATTATTAATCCGCATTGTATTCCAAGTAGAATGACAATGGCGCAATTGAAAGAAACGTTATTAGGTAAAGTTTTATTGGAATTAGGATTGTTTGGAGATGGAACAAGTTTTGGAGAATATCCTATAAAAGAAATTTGTGAAAATCTTCAACAATTGAATTTTGAAAAACACGGTAATGAAATTTTGTATAACGGTATGACAGGTGAACAATTAGAAACAGACATATTCATTGGTCCAGCTTTTTATCAAAGATTGAAACATATGGTTGAGGATAAAGCACATTCAAGAAATATTGGTCCAATGGTTGTATTAACACGTCAACCTCAAGAAGGTAGAAGTAGAGATGGTGGTTTGAGATTTGGTGAAATGGAAAGAGATTGTATGATTTCACACGGTGCTGCAGGAATGGTTTATGATAGAACTTATAAATGCAGTGACAAATATGAAGTTTATGTATGTAATCAATGTGGTATAACTGCCATTTATAATGAAAAGAAAAATATTTATCAATGCAAACCATGTAATAATTTTGTATCGTTTAGTCGTGTAAAAATTCCTTATGCTTGTAAATTATTATTTCAAGAATTAACAACAATGAATATTGTTCCAAGAGTTATCACAAATAATTCTTTTAAATAAAACAATAAAACAATAAAACAATAAAACAATAAAAATCTTAAAAAAATAAAACAATAAAAATCTTAAAAAAATAAAACAATAAAAATCTAAAAAAAAAATATATAATTTAAATTTAAAAAATAATTTTTTTAAATTTAAATTATTTTTTAAATTTAAATTATATATTTTTTTTATATTTTATATACAAAATGATGAAGAAATATTTCGATTTATTAGAATGCGATAAGGAAACACCTTTAAAAAAAATAAAAAAAAATTTCATAAAATTAATGAGAAAAACTCATCCCGATAAAGGACACGATGATGAATTATGTAAAAATATCAATGAAGCTTATCAAAAAATTTTAGATTATAAACTTAATAATATAATAGATATTTCAAACTCGCTTATACCAATTAAATTTAGAGAAATGGGGTTTGATAAAATTCCTACTCCGGGACAATATATTAGAAGACAAATAGAATTATCTAATAAATTAAACGACAATAATAGTTTAAATGATTCAGATAATGATGAAATTGAAAATGATATTGAAAGTAATTATAAAAAAAATTTACTTACAAGTGAATTAATTTTTCAAATTGAGAATAATAAAGAAGAAGAAAAAGGAATATTCCAAACTATATATGAATATTTTTTTTAAACAATTTTATTTTTGATTCCAAGAATTCTTTAAAATTCTTTTTTCTTTTGGTATTGTCCAAGAAAAATCTGATTTTTTTATCGTTTTAATATCTTTATTTTTTATAAAATTGTCTATTACATTTTTGCGAAAATTTTGTTGAATAATCGTATTTACTTTTTTTGATTTTTTCGCATTTACAAAAAAAATTCTCATCATATACATTAAATAAATTATATAAATTATTTAAATTATTTAAATTATATAATGTTTATAATACTTTTTCTATAAAACTTTCTATAAATTCATTTGTTAAATTTTCAGGTATCTCATTAAAATCTATTATCTTTTTATTTCTTTCAAAAATACTTTTACAATTGTCTTTCTCTAATTTATTTTGGAGAGAATTATTATCATTCCACAATTTTAATGCAGTTACTTTTCCACATTTTTTAAAGACACCGCATATATTATCACTTTTATCACCTATTATAATTTTACAAAATAAATCACATTCGCTATTGTAAGTAGAATTCTTTTTTGTTCGCAAAGGTTTATATTTTAAAGTATAAATATCAGTTCCTTCTTCTATCAATTGCATATAATCGTGGTCTGCTGTAATAATTGTAATTTTCACATTATCAATTGTATTTTTTAAATGTTTCGTTGCAATTGCAATACAATCGTCTGCCTCTAATTTTGGGTGCTTTATTACATAGTTAACACCAGCTTCCTTAAATAAAGATTCATACGCCATTACAAATCCCGGTTGACCGTGAAAATTGCTATAATCACGCGTTCCTTTATAATTATCTATAAATTCATTACGCCATATATTCCCTCTAGGACAATCTTTTCCAACAATAATGATTGGATCTTTTATTTTTAATTTTTTTGGTATCTCTTTCACTTTTTTAATAAATAAACGCTTAAAAGCAGCCGTAAATTCTTCACTTTCAAATGGTTTTTCTGGTAAAGGGTTGTCTTTTTTCGCTAATTTCCACCAAGAAATTAAAGCATAATAACGAAAGAAAACAAAATAACTCCCATCAATAAATATAACATTTGTTTGTTGTTGTTCCATAAATTTATAATAATATTATTTATTAATAATTATAATATTTATTAATAAATAATATAATTATCAATTTTATATATATGAGTCATGGAACACATTATAAGAAATCAACTGCTAAAATGAGATGGAAATGGAAAAAGAAACGCGTTAGAAGATTGCAAAGAAGACGACGTAAAATGAGAGCGAGAGCAAAGTAGAAGTCAATTCAAAAAGATTTAAAAATGTAAAATAAAATTACCAATATTTAATTTATACATTTTTATTTCATTTTATAAAATGAAATAAAAATGTATAAATTAAATATAAATGAATCTATCAAAAATAAAAATATTTAAAAATTTAATAAAAAATAAAGTAGATAATTATTTAGATAAAGATGAAATGGAATTTGAATTTAAAAAAAAATTTAATTTAGAAGATCGCAAATATCAATCAACCTCTATTATGGAAAAATATCCAAATAGATTACCTATAATATGCAATGTTTCTAACAAATTACCAAAATTAGATAGACATAAATACTTAATACCTGATGATATACAAAGTTCCGCATTTTTTTATGTTATACGAAAAAGATTAAAATTAAAACAAGAAACATCATTATATTTTTTTGTAAATGATAAAGCACTTATAGCAAACAGTGATATGTTTGCTATTTACGATAAATATAAAGATGAAGATGGGTTTTTATATATTTACGTTTACGGAGAAAATACATTTGGATAATTATTTTCTTTTTTTATAATATAAATGAGTTCAGGAACAAATGGCTTAGTTAATCCAATACGCAAATCTTATTCCCATTTTAGTCCTACATCTGATAATTCAAGTAGAATTGCTTTACTAAAAAAAGTGCAAGTTAGAACAGCATATTACAATACTACTACAAGTAAAGGTGATAGAGCACAATTATGGGGATTAAATGATAAAAAGGGAAATGTTAGTGGTTCAAACGGAGATGCTGGACAAAGAACATATTTCAGTGCTATCTTTCCACGATTTTCTTTTTAATTTATAATTCAATATAACAAATATTTTAACCACATTACAATATTATCTAATTAAATATTATAATGTTTCAAAAATTATTAGTTGAATTTTTAGGAACCGTATTTTTCTTATATGTCATAATTGCTGTTGGAAATCCTTTAGCAATTGGTCTTGCTTTAGCAATAGCCATAATGGTTGGTGGAAAAATTTCGGGTGGACATTTTAATCCTGCCGTCAGTATTATGATGGTCGCCGCAAAAAAATTAAGAATGAATGATGCAGCTCCATACATTTTGGCTCAAATCGCTGGTGGTTTAGTAGCTCTTGAACTTCATAAACGTGTATAATTTTTAATAAGAATAATATATATTTTTAATATAATTGACATTTGTCATTTATATTATAAAAAATAATTATATAAATAAATTATATATGCCTAAGAAACTTTTAAGAAACAAAAGAAGAAGAATAACAAAAAAAAATAAAAAACGATTACGAAAGAAGCAAAGAAAAAGTAGAAAAAGAAGAAATTTAAAGGGTGGTGGCGTTTGGGAAAAATTTAAAGACAGAATTGGATTTGGTGAAAAAGAAAATCCAGAAAAAAAAGCAATTATTGATGATATAAAAAAAGAAAAAACTGGAGTAGATAAAGTAAATGATAAAGCAACAGAATATTTAAAATTTATGACAGATTCAATAAAAGAAGCTGGTAATTTAGCTGAAAAAAATTTAAAATATGCAACAGATAAAGCTACAGAACAAATTATGGGAACAAAGGGTTCAGAAGCAACAAAAGATTCAGTTAAAAAAGTTATTAATTTATTTAAAGAAACCACAACGACGGGAGTTCAAGAAGCATTTAAAAAAGTAACAGAAGAAGCAAAACAAAATAACGAATGCCCGTGTTGCAAAAGAAAATTTGATGAAGATAAACCAGCAGAAGCAAAAGAAGAAGAAAAGCCAGCAGGAGCAGGAGCAGAGAAGCCAGCAGGAGCAGAGAAGCCAGCAGGAGCAGAAGCAGATAAGTCAGTAGAAGAAGCAGATAAGTCAGCAGAAAAAGATGATTCTTTAAATTTAAGTTTTAGTGATTTTGATAAAAAAGATTAAATGCACTATTATTATTATATTTTTTTGTTATTTATTATTATTATGTTCAAATTATTTGTCATTTCCATATTAATAATAAATTCAATATTTTGGGGTTTTTATCCCGTGAGTGATATTTCACCACATCAACGAATACTAAATTATACTAACTTAAATATTAAAGCTTCATTCATAACGCACGGTATTTCAGGTTTATTTTTTTATATTTTAGCTATTTTAATTTCACATTCTATTATTTATTAATTTTACATTTCTTTCTTTAAAATTTTATACAATATATATGCTAATAAAATTCCGAATGAAGCATTAAACAATTTAGCTATTGGTTTATTTTTAGTAGAAAATCTTGGTGTTTTAACATCTTTATTTTTCATATTAAATAAATTAGCAAATCCATCTTTATTCCATACTCTACAATCTTCAATCCATTCTTCATTAAATGGATGTGTTCTTTTTTCAATTTTTCCTGATAATTCTATTTTCTTCATATTACTTTCACCCGTTTCTTTATTGTATACTAAAGTTTTAGAATTTTCAGTGAAAGAACACGGATTTAATTCTTTAAGGTCACTTAAAGCTACCCACTGTGTTTCATTACTTTGATCATGTTTTTTTGACACTCTATTCCATTTAACAGTTTCCATTTGAAGTTTTATACATTTTGGTGAAGCATCTTCACTAATACCTCTTAGTATTTTCATTGGATTCATTTCCGATACATTTTCAATTATACCTGGTATAAAACCTCTAAATTCTGCAACATTTCCTTTTCCCGGTAAATAACCTGTAGGAATATGATCGATATAAATATATCTTTCTTCTTCATTATTGGATTTCTGTTGATCAGATAATACTTTACCATTATTTGGATCGATATATTCTCCTGCTTTATTTGTTGGTGTGCATTTTCCAATCGTTTTTACAAATATTTTATCACCCATTGGTTGATTTCTCAAAGGTAAATCTTCTTTTGTTTTGCTATTTGCATCGCCATCACCACCAACCAATAGTTTTGCGTATGCTATTAATCCTGGTATATTTTTTTTTACCAATACGTCCATACCACCAGTTGATTTCATTCCCATTTCTCCTGGTGATCTCACAATACCATGATATTGATAAGTTGGTGCTAAATATTGTTCTAATGTTCCAACTTTTTTATTACAGGAACTATCTTTACATTTTTCTTCACATTTATTTTTATCTGGATAATTTACTTTATCTTTATCACAAATCCATTTATCTGTCATTATATATTATAAATATTATAATATAAAAATAAAAATATAAAAGTTAAAAAATAATTAATTTAATTAAAAAATGTCAACTAATAATTATTTTAATAAAAAAACTCAAATAATTCCGATAAATTCTAATATAACAGAAAATATTTTTAAATTAGATATGTGTTCAAATGTTTTTGAAATTTCAAATTTTTCAAAAAAAGAAGAAAAAAAAGAAGAAAAAAAAGAAGAAAAAAAAGAAGCACCTTTTTGTAGAATATGTTTTGAAGAAACAAATAGAGAAGAAAATATTTTAATTTCACCTTGTTTATGTAAAGGAACGCAAAAATATATACATATTAATTGTTTAAATGAATGGAGAGAAATTAATAGAAATAATCCTGAAAAAAGAAACAAATGTGAAGTTTGTAATTTTAATTTTTTAATTCATAATAATTTTGATTACTTAAACTATACTATAAATATTATATGTGTGGATGTTTTTATAGTATATCTTGTTATTTTAATGATGTCTTCTATATACGGTATTCTTGATTATAGTTGTGATTTTTTTACAGTAAAAATATTAAATTTATTTATCGTAGAAAAAAGCAAAATTCTTAAATTTTTTAGAATTATGAAAAAAAACAATGACAATGCTAATATTTATGATGACGGTCCAATAAGAACAGTAATTTACACACTATTTATAACAACATTTATAAATTTCTTAGTATTTAATGTTTTAATATATAAAACTTTTAAAAAACTAAACCAAATAGAGAATATTGAATACAATTACAGAATAAAAAAATATAAATGTCTCTTAAAAACACAACAGTCATCTTTTCTTGTTTTTTATTATTTTAGTTTAATCGCTAATGATTTTAATATATTAATATCAGCTTTGCCACTTATTATCTTTTGTAATATTTTTTCATATAGTATGTATATCTTAAAAAGTAATTCAATATTAGAAGATTTAAATAATTCAAATACTGATGTAATTTTATCATTTGAAAATAATCCATTATTAGAAATTGAATCTGTGGATGATGAAGATTAAATAAGTATATTAAATAAGTATATTAAAAAGAAATTAATAAATTTTAAACGTATTTTTTTGGTATAAAAATAAATCTTTATTAAATATATTATGACCTGCTTTTGGGACGGTATTATGAGGTCATTGAACCAAAATGATTTTGAATTAATAAATGAAAAAAAAATTAATAATTTTGAATTCATTAAAATGTTAAAACGAAGAAAAATTCCTATGACAAATGTTATGTGGGAAAATCAAAACTTATCAGATAATGAAATCAAAGAGCATTTATTAGCTATAGATGAATATGATATAAATGGTATTCCTGGTGGACATTTAACATCAAGTTGTGATTCTTTCCTATTGCTTATTTGCGAATTATTTAAAGTGAATATTGAACATATGTATATGATTCATACAATTAAGTATACAAATACAAAAGAAGTAAGAAAAACATTGTATTATAGTTCAAATGATAAACATTTTGTTTTTTCAAGATAAATTAAATTGATAAAAAAGTTTTATATAAAAAAAGTTTTATATCAAATATCGTTTTATATCAAATATCGTTTTATATCAAATATTATAAAAGTTTTATATTAATAAAAATATGAATGTTACGAAATATAGAAAATTATATTTGGAAGAAAATTGGGGTAATAATAAATTTAATAAGCTAACACAAAAATTTACAGAAAAATTATTTGAAGAAAAAAAAACAAGAACGATTGACTTCCAAATGAAACACCCCCTTGTTATATCAGGTCAAGCATTTTGGATAAAACATAACGAATTATGTATAGGTTATGTTTTATCTTCTAACAATAATATTTTTAGACCTGTATTTTCGCATAAAAGACAAAAAATATTAAATAAAGTAAATTTAAATATAATTAATCCTATTAAATATTGGAATAAAATAAAATCAAAATATTTCTTGGTTCTTTGTAAAAAAAATAATATTCCTATTGAATGTATCAAATATATTATATCATTTATTTATAAATAATATCATTTATAAATGATAATATAACATTTATAAATGATATCATTTATAAATAAATGTTATTGATATATTATTTCTATTGTATCATTTTATAAAATTGATTTTTTTATGTATAGATTTATTAAAACCATACATAAAAATGGATAAAAGAACCCCATATGAATATGAAAAATATAAAACAACAAAGGAAAATTTGACAAAAACCTTGGAAAAATATGGTGTCGCTATTATTCCATCGGTTTTGAATGATGAAGAATGTGCAAATATTGTTTCAGGAACCTGGGATTTTTTCGAACATATTACACAAGGCTGGGAAACACCAATACAAAGAAATAATAAAGCTTCCTGGAAAGAAATTTATAAATTAATGCCTATGCATTCTATGTTATTTCAACATTGGAATATTGGACAATCTCAAGTTTGTTGGGATGTTC
>MDSV01231199.1_pt1 | contig 43066 bp, 36 predicted proteins | sample 810851 | NCBI WGS metagenome assembly MDSV01 (sample SAMN05326640, study PRJNA326480) | marine metagenome | isolation source: seawater | place: Atlantic Ocean: North East | collected 2012
AGAAATAAGTTATATCCAGGATCTACTTCCAAAAGTCCTGATCCAAGAACGACAGATGATAAATTTTTAGTAGAAATTAATGCAGATAAAGATGAAGATGATTTGAAAAAAATACTCAAAAAAAGTGGTGCTATTGAAATCAACGAAGAAAAAAATGAGAAATAAAATTTTATTTATAATATTTGTGAGTGTTTTTATTAGTTCTTGTTCTAATAATGGTGCAGGTTATGAATATATGCCTAATATGTATAGATCACCATCTCTAGAAACCTATGGAAAAAATAATTTTTTTAGTGATAGTTTAAATGCTAGAAAACCCGTTGTAGGAACTATAGCAAGAGGTAATTTATCTTCATTCAATTTTGATGGTTCTTTAGAAGGTTATTTGTTAGCAGGAAAAGAAGCAATTAATCCGTACGAAAATAATTCGGATAATTTAGAAGAAGGTAAAAAATTATATGGCATGTTCTGTAAGCATTGTCATGGTGAAAATGGAGCAGGGGGAGGTTCTATTACACATCCTGTTTATTCTGCAATACCTCATTACAATGATGATGAGTTATTAAGAAGATGTGATCTTCCAATGTCTCAATTAACTGCAGGTCATCTTTATCATGCAATTACTTATGGATTAAATGCTATGGGACCTCATGCTTCTCAATTAACAGAGAAGGAAAGATGGCAGATTGTCTTATATGTACAAGAACTACAGAAAAGACCAAAGTAATAATATTTAAATATGTACAAACAAAATAATAATATAAAGACAATATCATTAATAATGATCATTATCGGTCTGGTATCGTTACTTGTAGCTTTTTTAACTGATGCTCATTCTGCTTGGGTAAGTTTATTATTTAACAACTATTTCTTCTTGGGGATTTCATTATTTGCAGTGTTTTTTGTTGCATTACAACATGTTGCAGAAGCAGGATGGGCAACAATATTTAAAAGAATCCCCGAAGCTATTATGTCTTTTTTACCTATTACTGGTTTAATTATGCTTGTTATTGTTGTTGCTGCAGCATTACATTTAAATCATATTTATCATTGGATGGAACCTGGAATTATGGATCCTAATGCTCCAAACTATGATAAAATTATTGCAGGTAAGGAAGCTTATCTTAATATTCCATTTTTTCTTATAAGATCATTTATCTATGTTACTATTTGGATTTACTGTGCAAAAAAGTTACGTGATATTTCTTTGCAAGGAGATTTAGAAGGAGGGGTTGGAGAAAAATCATATTTTAAAGGGTTAAGAGTTTCTGGATGGTTTATTGTATTTTTTGCAGTTTCTTCATCAACAGCTTCATGGGATTGGATCATGTCAATTGATACACACTGGTTTAGCACTTTATTTGGCTGGTATATTTTTAGTGAATGGGCAACAATTGGCTTTGCGGCAATTTTACTTCTTACTCTTTTAATTAATAAACAAGGCTATTTACCAGCATTAAATGATAGTCATATTCATGATTTAGGAAAATTTGTTTTTGCGTTTTCTATTGTTTGGACTTATATGTGGTTTTCACAATTTATGTTAATATGGTATGCAAATATTCCAGAGGAAGTAACATATTTTATGCAAAGAATAGAACAATCAAATTATAGATTTTTATTTTGGTTTAGTTTGATAATTAATTTCTTAGTTCCGACGATTTTGTTAATGAGTAGAGATGCAAAAAGAAATAGAGATAGACTTATATTGGTTTGTGCAATTATCCTAATAGGTCATTGGATCAATTCGTATCTTTTATTTGCCCCAGGAACTTTAAACGATCAAGGAAATTTAGGGCTTTTAGAAATTGGTCTTGGATTAGGCTTTGTAGGTTTATTTTTAAAAGTATTCTTCTCTTCTTTATCTAAGAGAAACATTGAACTTAAGAGTCATCCATTTCTTGATGAAAGCAAGCATCTTCACACATAAACATTTATCTTTTAACATTTATATAAATTAATATTTTATTTTTTTTTGTATTACATTTGTAGTACTATATGGATGATAGTTTAAATAAAGATATTACAGATTCTTCTGACAAAGAATTTGAAGTTGTTCTTAGGCCAACTCAATTTTCAGATTTTGAAGGACAAGCAAAAATAGTTGAAAATTTAAAAATATTTATTCAAGCAGCAAAAGAAAGAAATGATGCTTTGGATCATGTCTTGTTGCATGGGCCACCAGGTTTAGGAAAAACTACTCTTGCAAATATTATTGCTAATGAACTTGATGTAAATATTAAAACTACATCAGGGCCGGTTTTAGATAAACCAGGAGATTTAGCAGGTTTATTAACAAATTTGGAAGATAGAGATGTTTTGTTTATTGATGAAATTCATAGACTAAATCCAATAGTAGAAGAGTATTTATATTCTGCAATGGAGGATTACCAAATAGATATAATGATAGATTCTGGACCTAATGCAAGAACAGTTCAAATTCAAATAAACCCATTTACGTTAATCGGAGCAACAACAAGATCAGGATTATTAACTTCTCCTTTAAGAGCTCGTTTTGGAATAAACTCTAGATTAGAATATTATAATGTTGAATTATTATCTAAAATTGTCAAAAGATCGTCCTCTATTTTAAATGTAAAAATTTATCAAGATGCAGCCAATGAAATTGCAGGAAGAAGTAGAGGGACTCCTAGAATAGCAAATTCATTACTTAGAAGAGTTAGAGATTTTGCTCAAATCAAGGGTGATGGAGATATAGATAAAAAAATAACTCAATATGCATTACAAGCATTAAATGTAGATGAACATGGTCTTGATGAAATGGATAATAGAATACTCTCAGCAATAATTGACAAATTCAAGGGTGGCCCTGTAGGTTTAACAACAATTGCAACTGCTGTAGGTGAGCAGGCTGGAACCATTGAAGAGGTTTATGAGCCTTTTTTAATTATGGAAGGATATTTGATGAGGACTCCTAGAGGAAGGCTCGCAACTGATTTAGCATTTAAGCATTTGAATAAAACAAAGCCTACTCAACAAAATAATTTGTTTTAAGAAATTTGGTCAAAGACATCAGTTATTATTTCTTTATATTGAACAAAGCTAATTAGCGCCCAAATTTTAAGTTTAGCTATATCCTTTTTATCTAACCAAGAAGTACTTTTTTTTAGTTCTTTTTTAAAAAGTGATTTATCAAAACTAACCTTTATTAGAATCTTTTTACTAAACTCTAACATAAAATTTATTATTTATTGTTATACAATTATATAACTTATATGTTGTTTATTTATTGTGTTTGTCCCCCCATTTATAAGCATTATTTTCTAACTCAATTAGGTTGATTACCCTATCTACTACTGTCAATGCAAGTTCATTAAATGTTCTCGGATTACTATAAAAGGAAGGAGTAGCAGGACAAATAATGCCTCCAGCTTCAGTTATTTTTTTCATATTTTTAATATGTATAAGATTATAAGGAGTTTCTCTAGCAACTATTACTAGTTTTCTTCTTTCCTTTAAAATAACATCAGCAGCTCGTGTAGTTAAATCATTAGAAATGCCACTTGCGATCCTTCCCAATGTCCCCATTGAACAAGGACATATAATCATTGAATTATAATTAGATGATCCTGAAGCGAAGGGAGCCATAAAATCTAATTTGTTGTAAAATTTAAATGGATAATTTTTATAACTAGAATCTCCTAACTCTGTTTTCCAAACAGTTTTTGCATTATCTGACATTAGAATGCCAACATTATTAATTTGTTCTTTTAGAGTAATCAGTTTGTCGAACAAAACTTTTGCATAAATAGAACCACTAGCTCCTGTAATAGCTATTATTATATTATTTTTTTCTTTTTTCATATTTTATATTGTAATGCGAAACTTAATACAGAATTATATTTCCCTTTTTTTGAACTATTATAAACGCTTCTCGAATCATCTTCAGATCCAATAGGTAATATCGACTGACTGATTCTTGTACTAAGACTTAGCTGATTATAAAGCAAATAATTCAGTCCAATTAAAACACCAAAATCGTTTTTTATAAAAGGATTATTTCCATAATTATTAAGTTTCCCTATATTATCATTATAGAAACCATCAATCAGACTAGCGATATAAATTCCTGATTCTAATTGTAAATTTTCTTTTTGTTGAAAATTAAATATTATAGGAACTTCCACATAATTAAGTGAAATGTCTGGCATATTATAATTTGGATTCTGCAAATCATTAATGTTTGGGTTATTACTTCCTTTTTGAATGTAATTGATTTCCATTTTAACAGTTAATAGTTTAGTTACTTTTCTGTTAGCAAATGCACCTATTAGTAATCCTCCTTTGTTATATCCAGCTAAATTATCTCCTGATACTTGAGAGGCACTAAGGCCAATGATAACTCCACCTGCAAAATCTTGAGTATACAATTGTGTATAGCTAACAATTAATAAATAAAATATTGCCTTCTTCACTATTTTATCTGATACTTAGTCCAACACCAATTGTAGCTACTGGGTATTCTGAGAATGTATAGTTAGCTTGTAGAGCTATTATTGTTATATTAAATCTAAAACCAATATTTGCTCTAATTTTATTATTACTTTCGAATTCAAAGCCTTCATTTATAAGACCAGTAGGCACATATTGATCTCCAATTATATATTTTGATGTTGAACCAGGTACTTTAAACGAAGTTTTTGTTGAACTATAACCTATCCCAAAATATGGAGTAAACATTAATAACTTTTTTGATAATAATAAATTAAATGTTGTTGCACTTATATCAAGATTTGCGTCAAATGGGTCAAGACCACCGTCATTAGGGTCTTCAAGAGTGATTATAGAACCTACTTTGGTGTAACCTCCTTGAATAGAAATATCAATAGGTACCTTATTAACGATAGGAAGCCATTGTAAGACATCATGTTTTATTCCAAATCCCATTAAACCAACTTTTCCTGCATTTCCTATTTTAAGTTCAGGAATATATCTAAAAGTTAATTCAGTATTTTTAATAAGTCCTATCCCAGCTTGTAAAACCGGTAAAGGAATAGCTCGTATTTTAAGACCACTTGGCATTGTTATAGCAGGATCTCCATTTAGATCACCTGTACTAAAATTAAGCGTAGCTCCATCATTACTTCCCAAGATTGTTGGAGTTTCTCCACCACTAAATATTGATGAGTTTGCATCAGAGACAACTTCATCAATTACAAATGTTTTTACATCTTGATTTATTAATACAAAATTAGTTGTTAATGTAATGTCAAAGCCACCTAGTTTGTGAGGTTTTGCTGTATTATACCATCCATTATTTAATGCCGATCCTAAACTATTTCCAAGAGGAGAAATATATGCTTCAACGATGGCTTTAAAATCATCTACTTCTTGTCCTGTTATTGTTTGACTATAAGATTTAGTGCAAAAAATAAAAATTATGATAATTATAGATATTATTTTTTTCATGATCAATGTTTTTTTAATTAATTAATTGATTTTCTTCAACTTGAATTATTTCATAATTAGCTGTATTATATACATAAGCAACAATAAATATGTTGTTTGGATTCCAATTTCCTGAGTTTCCATTACCTAGTTGAGCTATATTTTCAGAGTGATTTATATTATATTCTTCTAAATCATCTAAATCATAATTTATTCTTTTTGAATAAACTTCTGAAGCATTTAATAAATTACTGTTAGTAAGTTGACCTTCATATAAAACAGTTCTTAAAACATGATTGTGTATATAATCTTCTTTTTCTATGTTACCATCTTTTTGCCAATTTACAATACCATTTTCTGTTAGACAAACAATTAGATTATAGTTTCCAGTTAGATTCTTTAATATACTTGTGTTAATATCAATAAATCCATTTGTTTGTGAAAAATTAGCAGGTAGTATTTCAATTCTTATGTTTGCTGTTTTTTCTAATTCTTGTTGAACAATATTTAACCACTCGTCTTTTCCTAGCTTGTGATTACCATTTGAATATCCATTTCTGTTAACCATTCCCCTTGGAAGACCAACTAATGATAATCCAAACAAATTGTCCCAATATGTCCCCCACTCTGTTCTAAAATCATATTGAAATTTTGGAGCTTGTGAAACTGAATATGGTCTGGCAAAACTTTTGGTAACATGTATTGCCATTCCAATTATTTTATCTCCATATACATTCTTAATAGCTTCTAATTCTTTAGCAGCGTCTGGACAATTTGGGCATAAATGGCCAGTAAAATCCTCAATTAAAACGTTTTTTGTTGTAGTAGAGGGTTGATTATTACTAATATTTTCATTATTTAAATACGGTCCTTCAATAGTTTCACACGAAAAAAAGAGAAGAAATATTGTTGAGTATAAGATTATTTTTTTCATTTTAAAAGCTAGAAGTTATTGATAAATTAAATCCGTTTGATGATGGCACTTCTTTACAAATTCCTCCAACACAAAATATTCCTGCTCTTTTTTTACCATATCCGATTGCAAAGCGATTTGCACCTTTAGTATATCCGCAATCTACATTAAAATAATGAATTTGCTTTTCTGTATCTGGATTTCCCCAATTGTACATATCTTGAACGGCAAAGAACCAGTTTGGAGAAATTGTATATTCAATTAATCCCATGCTCCAGGATCCATCTCCCTTTTTAGCTAGTAAACTTTGAGCTTCAACTTTTATAGTGTGCCCTTTTTTAATTTTGTATTCAAAATCTGCAATTCCAATATTTGATTCAATAATACCGTATGTACCAGGTGTTTTTCCCTCCAAAACATCTTTGTTATATGATTGTTTTGAGATTATTAAATTCATTTTTAATTTTGATGATAATTTTTTATAAATCTCTAAATTAAAGTCTCGAAAATATAATGTTCCATCTGAATAGTAGAATTTTGGAGAAAAGTCATTGTAATCATTTTTAAAGGAATAATTTATTTGTTCTATGTAATTACCTAAAGAATCATTAATATTTCCTGGTTCTAAGCCTTGAATATTTGAAAAATTGAAATTAATTTTTGCTCCATATTTTCCACCAAGAAAAGTTCCTTTTTTAATTTTGTAAAATATATCAAGTTGCACTCCAAATTCACCGTCAGATTGTGTTGCGCATGGATATAATGCTAGTAAAGAATATGTGTGTTGTTTTGTTAATGTAGGAATATAATTAATAATATACTGTCTTTCTTTTGCACGTTGGGAACGAAATTCTAAATTATTAATTCTATGCATCCCAAATACAATTCCAAGTCCTTTTTGTGAATATGTAAAATTATTTACTATTGCACTTCCTTTAGCATAATTATTCTCGGTTAATGTTAAAGATCCAATTGGATCGTTTAGTTTGGTTGCAAATTCTCCGTAGTAGTTAAAATTACCATGAATAATATTAAATCTGGAACTATAAGCAGCTACATTTTTAGGTAAGTTAAATATCGGATTATTATCTTCTTCAAATTTACTTACTAATCCTTGTCCTACAATAAGTTTTGTCTTGCTTTTTAGTGTTAAAAGATTATTAATATTGATTTCTATATCCCCCCCTCTAATTATTCCTTCTGAATATGTAAAATAAGTTCTACTCTTTCCAATAAATGATTTTAAATGTATACTATTATTTATATTATATTTTATTCTAAATCCATCTAATGCATTATCTACCCCTAGTCTTTTGTTTTCATAAGTTCTAAAAATTAATCCTTGCCCTATTTGACTATAAAAATTACCAGCAGTAATTTCTAGTGCTTGAATTTTATAATTTAAATATTTGTAAGGAATACCATTTCCGTTATATGAATTATCAAACTCTAAAAGAGCATTAAGATAGCTCTCATATCTAATTCCCGCAGAAAAATTTCCTTTAATATAATTAATATTTAAATACGCATTATTTAGTAAGATTTCATCTACTGCTTCTGCACCAATAGATTTCTCTTCACTATATGTCTGCATATTTAGATCAAAATCACCACTAATTAAGCCTGGGGTGTTTTGAGAAAATAATTGAGTATAATAGCAAAAGAAACTAAAAAAAAACCCAATTATATAGACATAACGTTTCATGCTATGTTTCTACAATTTTTTTATTTCGTTAAATAATTTGTCTTCATCTCCATCAACATATCCTCTATGTTGCCAGACTATCTCTTTTTTTCCATTTAGTAAAAATGTATGAGGAACTGTAGATACACCCATAGCTCTTTTTAACTCCCCATTAGGGTCAAGAAAAATATCATATTCCCAATCAGAAGCATTAATATAAGGACCAACTTTTGACATTGATCGACTATCATCTATAGATATAGCAACCAATTTTACATTTGTTTCATCCTGCCATTCTTCATAAATTTCAGAAATATTGTTTAGTTCTTTTTTACATGGTTTACACCAAGTAGCCCAGAAATTTATAACAATAGGATTACCATCATTTTCAATTTCTTGAATATTTATTGAATTTCCGTCTAATGTTCCAACCTTAATTGATGGGAGTATTCTACTTTGAGAATAAGTGCTAAAACTAATAAAAAGAGTTAAAGCACTAATGATTATTTTTTTCATTTTAAATATTTATTTAATCAACGTAAACTTTTTAGTTACTATTTTATTACTTGTTAGAATGTTAATTAGATACATACCTTCAGAAAGAGAAGAAGTATTTATATGGTTTTTATTTGTGCTTTTTAACAATAGTTTTCCAGATAGATTGTAGATTTCAATTGAAGTAAATTCTCCTTCTATTGAAAGAATATCTTTAACAGGGTTAGGGTATATAGATATTATATTAATATTTTCATTAACAGAAGACGGGATGCTTGTTGTTAAGTTTGTTTTGTCTTCAAAAGTAAATGAATTACCATAAGCGATTAGATTTTGACTTGCGTCTCTGAGAGTAAATTGCCCAGGAGCTAACAATCCATCACCATATGAGTCTTTCATAATAAAAGAATAACATTCATTTGATTCTAAATCTACATTATAAGTATGAGTAACATTTGGAGTGCTAGCGACATACGGTCCACCAGATTGGATTACAGCTCCATTTTTTCTTAATTCCCATGTTGTTTCATTTCCATAATTATCAGTTACAATTGTAATTGTAGCACTACCAACAGTCGCTTGTTTTAATCCGGCAAAATTAGAAGTCCCAGCATTATTATTTTGAGTATCATCCATTGATCCATTAGGATTTACTAAAGATACTGAAACTGTATTTGTAAGTGATGCATTAGTTGATACATTAGGAATTGAAACCAATTCTTGAGCACCAGTTGCTAGATTTCCTGTCCAATTGTATGTTTGCATATTCCCTCCATTTATCTCATATTCAATATCACAACTTGTAAGTGATACGCTACCATGATTTCTTAGAGTAACTTCTAAATTAGTTACAGGATCACATTCAATATCAGTTGCAGAACTACTTACAAAAAATGCATCATTTGTTGTTGATGATGAAATTGTAGGATAGACTTCAGTTCCACTTAAAATTTCTTCGTTTCCTTCAGAAACATATGCTAGAATAGCTAGCTGGGTAGGATCAATTCTTGGAGATTGAGGATATCCAGAAATTTGATCTGGAATATTCCAAGTGTATGAACTTGAATATAATGTTCCTTGAGAAATATTAGAGATAGATTCTCCCCACTGACCTGTTAACATATGTCTTAGCATGTGGTTATGAGTATAAAGTCCAGTTGCTGGATCAATGGCAGTTGGGTTATAGCTTGAACCTCCAGATTGAGGGCCTAAAATGTTATTTTGAACAATTGCTACATTTAACTTATTTGAAGATACTGTTTGTGTGCCTGTGTAATAAACTTCAACATCCACAGTTAATGTATTGCTACCAAGATCAACTGTTGCTTGAATCCCAACATTTACAGGAGATGGTTCAGAAAGCATTGATTGTGCTGCTGCTGTCCAGTTTCCTCTACTCATTGCAGTTGATGCCACGCATCCACTTTGACTTGTTTGATTCCAGCCTTGAGTTGTAAAGTCTCTTCTATTTACTGTTCCTGCAGGATAGCCACATGTTCCACTTTGATTACTTATTGCGGAACCAAATGAGGTGTTAAAATCAGTTCCTGGACCTTGTGGATTTGCATAACTTCCTGTATGGATATTAATTAGAAACACATCGTTAGGATTATTATCGTGAAGTTGTTGCCCAATTTTATGACCATCAGGACAGTAGCCACAACTTATTCCAGTAAATTCTTCTAAAATTATATTTTTGTTTTCTGTAGTTGTGCTAACAAAAGTTTGAGCATATGATGATGAATGGCATATCAAAAGTAAAAAAAGTAGTATTCTGTTCATGTTATAATTTTTTGAATTAAATATAATTTATCGTATTTACAAAGATAGTAAATATATATTATTTTAAATAAAACTTTTAGACTTAAAAAGCCGTAGACAAATAATACAATTTCATATATTTGCATAAACACTTACAATCATGAAAAAATCATTTCTTTTAATAACTTTAACTTTCTTTTTTTTCTACTTAATAAATGCTCAAAGTATTAGCCTAAGTGGAGCAACTACAATTTGGACAAATGACCCTTGTGTAATGAGTGAGGCTCCTTTGGCTGTAAAAAATGAAACAACAAATACACTAAATATTTTATGTAAAAAGATAATTATTGATACTACTTCTGGCACAGATCTTAGTTTTTGCTGGGGGGGAGATTGCTATCCAGAATTTGTATATTTATCAGGTTCATATAATACATTAGATCCTGGAGAAGTAGATGATATTGATTTCAAAGGTTATTATGAGTCATTTTGTGATTCTTTTCCTGCAACTGTAAAATATTGCTTTTACCCAGAGACTGATCCAGCTGATAGTACATGTATAATTATTAGTTATCACAAACATTTGTTGTCAACAACTAATGTTTCGGAACTAAACCTAAATGAGGTTAGTCAATTTTATCCAAATCCATCAAATAATTTAATTTCTTTCAATTATTATTTCCACACTTCTAATAATAAAGTTGAAATTGTAGATATTCTTGGCAATAAAGTTAAAGAGTTAAGTCTAAAAACATCAGGAAAAGAAAGCATATATGTCGGAGATTTAAAAAAAGGAATTTATTTTGGTAACTTTTTGAATGAAAAATTGAATCTAATTACAGTTAGAAAATTAATTGTTAAATAATTATTAATATTAGAATATATTGAAAACCCACTTTTGTTCAAGAGGGTCTTTAATTTATTTAAAATTTTAAATTATATCAAAATACTAAGTTCCCTCTTAAAAGATAAATTATGATTACTCACATTCATGGAAAATTAATTGAAAAGACACCCACATATGTAGTTGTTGACGTAAATGGTATTGGATATCAGATCAAGATTTCCTTACAAACTTTTTCTGCAATTGATAGTGAAGACTGTAGATTGTTCACTCATTTATCCATTAAAGAAGACGCACACACTTTATTTGGATTTTATACTGAAGATGAAAGATTAATTTTTAGACATCTAATATCTGTTTCAGGTGTTGGACCAAGTACTGCTCAAGTAATTTTATCTACATACACTAGTGATGAAATTATTCATTATATTAAATCTGCAGATGTTGTTGCCGTACAAGCTGTAAAAGGAATTGGAGCAAAAACAGCACAACGTATAATTGTTGATTTAAAAGATAAAGTGGCAAAAGGGACTCCGACTTCAGATTTAATTTTCGATAAAATGGACAATACTATTAAAATTGAAGCGTTATCTGCTTTACAAGCATTGGGATTTGCTAAAAAAGGATCAGAAGTAAAGATTGAAAAAATATTAAAAAATAATCCTAATATTAATAGTGTTGAAGAGCTAGTAAAGACAGCATTGAGCCAGATGTAGTTATATTTTATCAGAAATTGAAAAAATCTATTTTTTATATTATTGTATTAATTACATTCTGTAGCTTAGAAATTTTTGCTCAAAATTCAAATTCAGTCCCTTTATCTTTTACTAGTAATAGATCTATCTTGTTAAATAAACCATCTAATTTTAATAATAGAATCACTTATAGTAATGAAACAAATCAATATTATCTACAAAATAGAATTGGAAAATTAGATTTTGGCAGACCACAAGTTTTAAACTTTAATGGATATCAATCTTATAATTTTAATAAATCCATTAAAAAATATTGGAGTAGTCGATCTAAAGAAAAGTCTGGCTCATCAAACTTTTCATTAGGATTACCAAAACTGTTTGTTCCTGGAAAGGCTTTTGACAAGATTTTTGGTGGCAATGCAGTTGATATTAGACCTCAAGGTTCAGCAGAGTTGATTTTTGGATTAAAAGTAAATAAATTAGAAAACCCCTCTTTGCCTGAAGAACAAAGACGAACAACAACATTTGATTTTCAAGAAAAAATACAAATGAATGTAATTGGAAAAATAGGAGACAAGTTAAAGTTAACTACAAATTTTAATACTGAAAGCACATTTGATTTTGAAAATCAGATGAAATTAGAATATACTGGTTATGAGGATGAGATAATTAAAAAGTTAGAGATTGGTAACGTAAGCCTTCCATTAAATGGAACATTAATTACAGGAAGTCAATCATTATTTGGATTTAAAACTCAAATGCAATTTGGTAAAACTACTATTACTGGTATTTTATCTCAGCAGAAAAGTACAACATCTGAAATTGAAGTTACTGGAGGTGCTCAGACATCAGAGTTTGATTTGTATGCAGATCAATATGAAGCTAATAAACACTATTTTTTATCTCACTATTTTAAAGATAATTACGATCAAGCATTGCAAGATTTACCATTTATAAATTCAGCAATCAATATAACTAAAGTAGAAGTTTGGATAACTAATAAAACTGGTACTACAAATGAAACGAGAAATATTGTTTCATTTCTAGATTTAGGAGAAACAACTCAAAATATAAACAATACATTAGTCACAACAACTAATGGAGGTAATTTTCCTGATAATAATACTGCAAACAATTTATTTGAGTCATTAACTACTCAATTTTCTTCAATTAGAGATATAAATGAAGTGAATAATGTTTTATCTCAACTTATTCCATTCAATTTTTTAAATGGTCAAGATTATGAAAAATTAGAAAGAGCTAGAAAACTTTCTGAGTCAGAATATTCTATCAATAGACAACTTGGATATATTTCATTAAATCAAGCATTAAATAATGATGAAGTACTATCTGTAGCATTTCAATATACAGTAGGTAATCAAACTTACCAAGTTGGAGAGTTAAGTTCTACAGGGCCTGCTGCCCCTGATGCAATGATTACTAAACTTTTAAAAGGAACAAATTTTACGCCTAATTTACCAAATTGGCATTTAATGATGAAAAATATATATGCTCTGGGAGCATATCAAATGAGTAGAGATGGTTTTGTTCTTGATGTGGTTTATGAAAACACAGAAGAATCTGGAGCAATAACCAATTATATTGGTGAAGGAAATTTAAAGGGTATTCCTTTAATTAAATTATTAAACTTAGATAATTTAAATCAGCAAATGGATAAGCAATCTGACGGAGTTTTTGATTTTATAGAGGAAGTTACGGCAAAATCATCAAATGGTAGAGTAATTTTTCCAGTTAGAGAACCTTTTGGGTCATATTTTGCCTCTCAATTTGATGATCCTTTATTGGCTGAAAAATATTCATATCAAGTGTTGTATGATTCATCATTAACAATAGCACAACAATATCCCGAATTAAATAAATTTAGATTAAAAGGAACCTATCAATCTTCTTCAGGAGCAGAAATCAGATTAAATGCAATGAATGTTCCTGAAGGGTCGGTAACAGTTACAGCTGGATCACAAAAGTTAATTGAAAATCAAGACTATACAGTGGATTATATGTTAGGAAGAGTGACAATTATTAATGATGGTATATTAACTTCAGGTATACCTATTAAGATATCATTAGAAAATAATTCAATGTTTGGTATTCAAAACAAGACATTAGTTGGGCTACATGTTGATTATGAAATTAATAAAGATTTCCTTTTAGGAGCTACGATGTTAAATTTAACAGAAAGACCATATACACAAAAAATTAATACTGGAGAAGAGCCAATTTCTAATACCATATGGGGAATAGATGGTAATTATCAAACTGATGCCCCCTGGCTTACAAAATTAATTGATAAAATTCCTTTAATTGAAACAAAAGCAAATTCTAGATTAATTGCTTCCGCAGAATTTGCCCATTTAATTCCTGGACACCATAGAGCGGTTGGTAAAAATGGGGTGTCTTATATAGATGATTTTGAAGCTAGTACTACATCAATCGATATAAGAAATATGGGTGCCTGGAAAATGGCATCAATTCCATCTGGGGCAAACCAAGATGTTATATTTCAATACTCAAATACTGAGTTTACAGGTAAGGATGAAAATTTAAAATATGGGTCGAATCGAGCTAAATTAGCGTGGTATACAATTGATCCATTGTTCTTTAGAAATACATCAATTACTCCACCAAATATAAATAAAACAATTGCTTTGCCAAATGGGAATTCAATTGCTCAGCAATCATATCATTATTCAAGAGAAATTTTAGAAACAGAGGTTTTCCCAAATAAAGATCCAGATTTAGGTAGTCAAATTACTAATTTACCAGTTCTAGACATTGCTTTTTACCCTAGTGAAAGAGGTCCGAATAATTATTCTGTAAATGGATTAGAATCAAATGGAAAATTAAATAATCCTTCCTCAAACTGGGGAGCTATAATGAGGAAATTAGAAACCAATGATTTTGAATCAGCTAATATTGAATTTATTGAATTTTGGATGATGGACCCATTTAATTCTGAAGATGGTCTTATTAATCACTCAGGTGGAGATATGTATTTACATTTAGGAAATATTTCTGAAGATGTATTGAAAGATGGTTATAAAAGTTTTGAAAATGGTCTTCCAACCTCTCAGTTAATAGAAAATGTAGATACCACTGCTTGGGGAAGAGTGCCAACAAATTTTTCTATTGTAGATGCTTTCGATAATGATCCTACTTCAAGACAATTTCAAGATGTGGGACTTGATGGTTTACAAGATTCAGATGAAAGATTATTTTTTGATTCAGTATATTTAAATCGAATAGAGAATATTTATGGTAGTACTTCACAGGCATATATTAATGCATTTGCTGATCCTTCTGCTGATAATTTTCATTATTTTAGAGGATCAGATTTTGATAATCAATCTACATCGATTTTAAATAGATATAAGAAATTTAATAATACTGAAGGAAATTCTGTTACTACTGAAAATTCACCTGAAAGTTATCCTACAGCTGCATCTTCTCAACCAAATACTGAAGATCTTAATAGAGATTATACATTAAGTGAAACAGAAAGTTACTTCCAATATAAATTAAGATTATTTCCAGGCATGCAAGTAGGAGATAGTTATATCTCTGATATGTTTGAAACAACTGTAAAAACAGAAAATGGTGTATCAAGAAATATTAAATGGTATCAATTTAGAGTTCCTGTCTACCAGCCAGATGCGGTAATAGGAGGAATAAATGACTTTAAATCAATACGATTTTTAAGACTAGCTCTAACAAATTTTCAAGATCCTATAATTTGTAGGTTTGCAACATTTGATTTAGTAAGAGGAGAGTGGAGAAGATATAATTATAGCTTGATTGAACCAGGAGAGTATATTCCAAATGATGATCCAAATGAAACCATATTTGATGTTTCTGCAGTTAATATTGAAGAAAATGGTAATCGTTCTCCAATTAATTATGTTTTGCCTCCGGGTATTGAACAGGAAGTTGATAACACAACTACAACATTACGTCAGCAAAATGAACAGTCATTAGTTTTAAAGGTTTGTGATTTAGAAGATGGAGATTCAAGAGCTACCTATAAAAATGCTGATCTAGATGTAAGAAGTTATAAAAAAATCAAGATGTTTGTTCATGCTGAAGGTAAAGAAGATGACCTTAAATATGGTGATTTAACATGTTTTATTAGATTAGGTACAGACTTTACTTCAAATTATTATGAATATGAAATTAAGTTAATGCCCACCCCTCATTTTTCATCATCTGCATATGCAATATGGCCATCACAGAATGAAATAGATATAGAGTTTGAAATTTTTCAATTAGCAAAACAAGAAAGAAATTTCAATTCTTCAGATGTTACTACTCCATATGTTAAAAATTCCTCTGGAGGGAAAATTACAGTAGTAGGAAACCCAAATCTAGCTCAAATAAAAACAATAATGATAGGAGTTAGAAACCCTAAGAAATTGAGTTTTGAGGGTGAAGATGACGGTGAATCTAAGTGTGGACAAATTTGGGTTAATGAATTAAGGTTAACAGATTTCGATGAGTATGGTGGATGGGCTGCAAATAGTAGGCTTACTGCACGACTTGCAGATTTTGGAAATGTTACACTTGCAGGTAATATGAGTACTGTAGGATTTGGCTCAATAGAAAAGAAAGTAAGCGAAAGACAAAAGCATAATGCTTATCAGTATGACTTGTCATCAACATTTGATTTAGGAATGTTTTTTCCAGAAGATTATGGCGTAAAAATACCAATGTACTTAGGTAATTCAGAATCAATAATTAATCCACAATACAATCCGTTAGATCCAGATATTTTGTTTAAAACTTCCTTGGATGCATTAGAAAATAAAACTGAAAGAGATTCTTTAAAAAGAATAGCTCAAGATTATGTTAAGCGTAACAGTATTAACTTTACTAATGTAAGAAAAACAAAATCTAAAAAACAAGGTTCTCAGCCAAAAAAACCAAGAATATATGATTTAGAAAATTTTACCGTATCATATTCAAAAAATGAAACTTTTATCAGAAATATTAACACGGAATATAATAGAACAGTAAATTATAGAGGAGCATTAACATATAATTTTAATACTCAGCCAAAAAATATAAAACCATTTTCTAAAATTAAAATTCTAAGATCACCATATTTACGGATTATTAAAGACTTTAATTTTTATACAATGCCTAAATCATTTTCATTTAGGACAGATATCGATAGAAATTATAATGAAACTAAATTAAGAAATTTAAATAATACAAATATGATAATCCTTCCTACATATAATAAATTTTTCACATGGAATAGGATGTACGATATTAAGTATGATGTTTCTAGGGCGTTGAAGTTAGATTTCACAGTTAAAAACAAGGCAAATATTGATGAACCAGCAGGTAGGCTATCAAAATCAGATCCTTATTATCGTCAAAAAATGGATACAATTTGGAGAAATGTGTGGGATTTCGGTAGAGTAACATCTTATAATCAATCATTTGGATTAAATTACCAAGTTCCACTAAATAAAATTCCTTTATTTAATTTTATTTCTTTAAACACAAGGTATAAAGCAAATTATGATTGGACTGGAGCTCCTTTATCATTAAGAAAATTAGGTAATAATATACAGAACTCTAGCAACAAACAGTATAATGGTCAAGTAAATCTAAATACACTTTATAATAAAGTTCCATATTTTAAAAAGATAAATCAAAATAATAGACCTGCAAGAAGACAACAAAATAGAGTTAGTGAAAATGAAGAAAATAATGAGAATGAAAATCAGTATGAAATTTTTAAACACCTAACAAGATTTGTTTTATCTGTTAAAAATATTTCTATAAACTATTCAGATAATAGAGGAACTTTTTTACCCGGATATGTTAGTCAACCACATTTTTTAGGTCAAGATTGGGCTAAATTATCTCCTGGACTCCCATTTGTTTTTGGAAGTCAAAATGATTTAAGATACACTGCTGCAAACAAAGGGTGGTTAACTCAAGATACAACTTTAAATTCTATGTATAGAACTAATAGATCAATTAATTTAACACTAAGAAGTACACTAGAACCATTTAAGAAATTTAGAGTTGAACTGACAGCAAATAAAACATACTCTAATAATTCAAGTGAATATTTTAGATGGGATGCTCAAAACAATCAGTTTAATTCATATAGTCCCACAGAATCAGGAAGTTATAGTGTATCATTTATTTCATGGAGAACAGCTTTTAGAACTGATAATGAAAATTATCAATCAATTACATTTAGTCAGTTCAGAGGATATAGAGCAGACATAGCAAAACAATTAGCCGCAAAAAATCCTAATTTTAATGGATATATTGATCCTCAAACTGGTTTTCCTGTTGAATATACAGATACTATTTTAACTGGTGGATATGGTCCTACTTCACAAGAAGTAATGATTCCTGCTTTTTTAGCTGCTTATTCTGGAAGAAATCCCTTAAATTCTAAATTAACATCTTTTCCATCAATTCCTTTACCTAATTGGAGAGTCACATATGATGGATTGATGAAACTAAAATTCATTAAAAAAAGGTTTAAACAATTTAGTTTTGGTCATGCGTATAGATCAACATATACTGTTGGATCCTATCAAACAAATTTAAATTATGGTGAAGGTGACAATGTAAACCTGAATAATATGAGTTATCATGTACAAAGAGAAATATCACAAGTTAGTATTAATGAACAATTTAGCCCTTTATTCAAATTAGATATGACTTGGAAGAACAGTCTTTTAACTAAGATTGAGTTTAAAAGAAGTAGAATGCTTTCATTGTCTTTAGCTAATAATCAGCTTACAGAAACAGGCTCAAAAGAATATGTTTTTGGTGTTGGTTATAGAATTACAGATCTGAAATTTAGTTTTTTTACGTCTGGAAGAGGGAAGAAAATTTCCTCTGATTTAGACTTAAAAGTAGATTTTAACTTAACAAATAACAAAACAATTATTAGAAAAGTAATTGAAGATGTTGAACAAATTACAATGGGTCAGCAAGTTGTAAAACTTAATTTCTCAGCGGACTATGTGATAAGTCAACGATTAAATTTAAAAGTGTTTTATGATAAAGTAATAACTAATCCTTTTGTTTCTACAACTTTCCCAGGTTCAATTACAAATGCAGGATTTAGTTTACGATTTACGTTAGCAGGATAATTTTTTTAAAACAAAAAATGTATTTTTGAAAAAAAAAATGGAATTACCTAAAGATTTAAAATATAGTAAGGATCATGAATGGATTAAAATTGAAGATGGAGTGGGCACTGTTGGTATTACTTCATTTGCTCAATCTGAACTTGGAGATATTGTATTTATTGATATAGATACAGAAGGAGAATCATTAGAAAAAGAAGAAGTTTTTGGTTCTGTTGAAGCGGTTAAAACAGTTTCAGATCTTTTTATGCCCGTAAATGGTAAAATTATAGAGTACAATAGTAAACTTGATGACAATCCTGAATTGATAAACTCTGATCCTTATGGTAATGGATGGATTGTAAAAGTTGTAGTTAGTGATTTATCAGAGATTGAAGAATTGTTAGATGCCCATGAATACAACAAATTAATTACTTAAATTATGCAAATTAAGAAAAATTCAAAAGTTGATTTAGAAAAGAAAAGATCTTTGTTTTTACAAATTGGTTTAACAATTTCTTTATTGGTTGTACTTATTGCTTTTGAATATAAAACATATGATAAAAATAATTATGATTTAGGAGCTTTAAATCTAGATGATTTAGAAGAAGAGATTATTCCTATTACTAAACAAGAAATTAAACCTCCTCCTCCCCCTCCTCCTCCTCCAGAAGTAATAGAAATTGTAGAAGATGAAGTGGAAATTGAAGAGGAATTAGAAATTGAAGATACTGAGTCTGATGAAGATGAAATTATTGAAATTGAAGAGGAAGATGATGAAGAGTTTTTTATGGTTGTAGAAAATATGCCTGAATTTCCGGGTGGAGATTTAGGTTTGATGAAATATATTCAGAAAAATGTAAGATACCCAGCAATTGCAAAAGAATATAATATCACTGGAAAAGTATACATTAGCTTTATAGTTGATAAACAAGGAAGTGTTACTAATGTAAAGGTTGTGAGAGGTGTAGATAAAAATTTAGATGAAGAAGCTGTAAGAGTTGTAAAATCGTTACCAAAATACAAGCCTGGAAAGCAAAGAGGTAAACCCGTAAGAGTAATGTTTACAATTCCTATTAACTTTACATTAAATTAAGCATATATTTTATTTCTTTTTGCAAGTCTAAACACAAATAAAAATGTAAGTTTGCACATCAAAAAAAAGAGTAGATGTCAACAGAAAATTTATTTTTTCATCAACACAGAGTTCCTAGAAATTTAAAAGAAGAAAGAAATAATCATAAATCTAGAGTCTTATGGTTTACTGGTTTGTCTGGCTCAGGAAAGTCAACTATAGCTAATGCAACTGAAAAGCTCTTATTTGACGAGGGTTTTCACACCTACATTTTAGATGGTGATAATGTTAGAATGGGACTTAATAAAGATTTAGGTTTTTCTCCTGAACACAGAACAGAAAATATTAGAAGAATAACAGAAGTTGCTAAATTATTTGCTGATTCTGGATCATTAGTTTTAACTGCATTTATTTCACCATATTTAGAAGACAGAATTCAAGCAAGAGAAATTATTGGTCAAGAAGATTTTGTCGAAATATATATAAAGGCAGATTTGTCTGTATGTGAGTCGAGAGACCCTAAAGGGTTATATAAAAAAGCAAGAGCTGGCGAAATAAAAGGATTTACCGGAATCGATGCTCCATATGAAGCTCCAAAAAATCCAGAGTTAATAATAGAGTCTGATAAATATGATGTCGATACTTGTGCAGAAAAAATAGTAGATTTTCTTATTAGAAAAAACATTATTAATAAGTAATATTTTAAAATTATGGAAGAAGAAAAAAAGTGGGAATATGCGAATCATGGAGGTAATCCAACTACAAATGAAAGTAAAAAGTACGCTATTTTTATAGGAAGATATCAACCATATCACCAAGGGCATATATCTTTAATTATGCAAAAAATTAATAAAGGAATTCCTGCTTTAATAATGGTGCGAGATATTGAACCAGATGCAAAAAATCCATTTACTACCGAACAAACAGTTAATATGATTAAAAAATTCCACAAAGCTCATGGACATGATGTTAAGGTTATTATAATTCCTGACATGGAGAGTGTAAATTATGGTAGAGGTGTTGGATACGAGATAAATGAGTACACACCACCAAAAGATATTGGATGGATTTCAGCTACAAAAATTAGAGAATCAATAGAGGAAGGAAATGATCACTGGAAAAAATTAGTTGATAAATCAATACAAACTGATGTTGAGAAATATTTGTTAGAGTCTTAAATAATTAAATTTAAAGTACTTACAATTTTAGTTTAATAATGAGGGGGTTATCCCCTCTTTTTTTTGATAAAGAAGAGTATTTTAAAATGATTAGATTTGTATTAAATATTTACAAATGAAAATAGAAAATTATTTAGAATCCACATTTTTAACTGATGATATTTCAGAAAAAAAGATTATTAAAAAAATTGAGAATTTAGCTTTAGAAGCTGTTAAGTATAATTTTAAATTAATAATGATTCGTCCAAAATACATTTCATTTGTGAATAAATTAATTGAACAGAAACAAGCAAAATTATTTGTCGGAACAGTTATAGATTTCCCTTTAGGTTTAAATAAATCTAATAGAAAAAATATTGAAGCATTGTCTGTTTTAAAAAGAAACATTTCAGATATGGATTTTGTTTGTGATTATCAAGCATTTAAGTTGAAAAAATTTAAAAAATTTGACTCAGAAATATTACAATCAACTCAATTATGTTTAGAATCAAATAAAACAATTAAGTGGATTATTGAAACTGGAGCGTTAGAAAAAAGTGAAATTTTTGATATATCTAGTAGAATAAGTGATTTAATAAAATCAAATTTTCAAATCTGTCCTGGGCAAATTTATATTAAAACATCAACAGGATATTATAAAGGAAAAGGAGCTTCAGTTGAAGATGTCCAAATTATAAAGAGTGCCATAAATGAGAGTATTTATATTAAAGCGTCCGGTGGAATAAAAAATAGAGAAGATTGTATTAAAATGATAAATGCTGGAGCTCAAAGAATAGGTACTTCTAGTGCATTAAGAATATTTAAAAATGAATGATATGAATTTAGAAGAGTTATTAATTAAAGCTATTAATGTTTCTATTAAAGGAGGATTTGAAATTTTAAAAATTTACAATACAAATTTTTCATACGAAAGAAAAGAGGATAAGTCTCCATTAACAATTGCTGATCAAAATTGTCATAATATTATTGATCAGGAGTTAAGATTAACAAATATTCCTATTTTAAGTGAAGAAGGAAAACATACACCATTTGAAGATAGAAAGAAATGGAATCATTTATGGATTGTTGATCCTTTGGATGGAACAAAAGAGTTTATAAAAAAAAATGGAGAATTTACGGTCAATATTAGTTTAGTTAGAAATAAGGTTCCAATTTTAGGAGTTATTTATGTTCCTGTGACAAAAGATCTTTATTTTGGTCTAGAAAACATCGGATCATTTAAATATTCAAACGTTGACAATGAATTTCATGATTTAGAATCACTAATTACCAAAAGTAAAAAATTACCACTTCAATATAAAAGAGATAATTATGTTATTGTTGGTTCTCGCTCGCATATGTCTAAAGAAACAGAGGCTTTTCTTAAAACAAAAAAGAATGAAAAAGACAATGTAGATATTTTATCTGTGGGTTCTTCATTAAAGATATGTATGGTTGCAGAAGGAAGAGCAGATGTATATCCAAGATATGCCCCAACTATGGAATGGGATACCGCTGCTGGACATGCAATTGCAAAATTTGCCGGATTCACATTTTTGGAGTATAATAGTGAGAATGAACTTATATACAATAAGGAATCATTATTAAATCCATGGTTTATTGTTGAATAAAGTAATGAATTTAATAATCAAAAAATATTTAAAAGATAAAAACCTTAAAGAACTAATTCAAGGTGGTAGTATTTCATTTTGCTTTAGAATTGGAGGTTTGATAATGGGATATATTCTTACATTATTGATTGCAAAATTATTTGGTGCAGAAGGGTTAGGAGAATATGTGCTTGCAGTTACAGTATTAAGATTATTTGTTTTAATTGCTAAACTTGGATTTGATACAACATCTATACGTTTTTTAGCATCATTTGTAATTCAAAAAAAATGGGATAGTATTTATTTTTTTAGAAGAAAAGTAATCTTTATTTTAATCATAACATCCATAATTTCTTCTATATGTATGTATCTTTTTTCTGAAGATTTAGGACTTTTATTAAGTATAGACTATAAATACATAAGATTAAATTCCTTTTTTGTTCTTCCGATGGTGTTTTTTATGTTACATTATCAAAGCTTAAGAGGCTTAAAGAAAATTGGAGATTTTTCTTTTTTTTATAGAATGTCTCAGTCTTTATTTTCAATAATTGCAATTGTGGTTTTATATCAGTTTATAGTTGATGACGCTATTCCAATTTATGCTTATTTAATTAGTCTTTTAATAGTGTCAGCATTATCATTTGTGTCATTTCGATATCATTACGAAAGAAAAAAAAGAGGAGAAATAAGTGCTGAATTAAAAATATTAAGTTACTCTACTTTATTTAAAATTTCTATTCCTTTAATGTTTGCACAATCTGTTCAATTTATAATGGCTTGGACAGATAAATTAATGTTAGGAGTTATGGCTACTTCTCAAGAAGTAGGAATATACCATATAGCATTTAAACTTTCTATGTTTGCCGCTATTGCACTAATGTCGGTTAATAGTATAACCTCTCCAAAAATTGCTGAGTTGTATGCTAAAAATGATCTTAAACAAGTAAAAAATGTTGCTCAATCATCTACCAAAGTTATTTTTTGGTTAACATTACCATTATTAGTCTTATTTTTTACTTTTCCAACATTTTTTTTAGGCTTGTTTGGTCCCGAATTTAAATTAGGAGTTACTGCTTTTCTTATTTTATCAGTTGGTAGGTTGGTAAGTTCCTTTTCTGGATCTGTTGGAAATATATTACAAATGACAAATAATCAAAATTATTTTGCTGGGGTTTTATTTTTAGGAGCTATAATTAATATAGTTCTTAATTTAGTGCTGATTCCTTCAACTAGTCCATTAGCTCAATATGGATATAGCGGTATTAATGGAGCCGCTATTGCTTCCATGATGAGTTTAATTTTCTGGAATCTAAGTATGGTTTTAATTGTTAAAAAGAAATTAGGGTTCTATACCTTTTATTTTCCATTTATAAGAAAATGAAAAAGTTACCGAATTTTATTATAGTTGGAGCAGCAAAATGTGGTACATCTTCTTTACATAATTATTTAAATCAACATCCAGATGTTTTTATGCCAACATTTACTGCATCTGGAAAAAAAGTTAAAGAGCCTAAATTTTTTATTGCCTCAGAAATTCAAAGAAGGGTAAAAAATGGAATTTGGAACTGGAACAGTTATAAAAATTTGTTTGATGGTGTAACTTCAGAAAAAGCAATTGGGGAAGCATCTGTATTCTATTTGTTTTATTATAAAACAGCTATAAAAAATATTAAAAAATATTTAGGAGATGATATCAAAATTATTATAATGTTAAGAAACCCAACTGAAAGAGCTATTTCTGCATTTACACATGTTGCTAGAGGAAAACAAGAAAATTTATCTTTTGAAGAAGCTTTAAAAAATGAAAAAAATAGACTCTCAAAAGATTTAAATATTACTCCAATGATCATGTATAAAGAGATGGGTTTGTATTATAAAATGGTAAAAAGTTATTTAGATAATTTTGACAATGTCCATATAATTTTATATGAAGATTTTAAGCAAAAAACTGATTTAGTTGTAAAAGAAACATTAAGATTTTTAAATTTGAGTTCAGATCATATTATAGATACTTCATTAAAGTATAATGTTGGTGGAAAAAAATGGAGAAATAAATACGTTAAATTATTTTTTATGCAAGACAATATCTTAAAGAAGATTTTAAGATTTATTTTTTCTAAAAAAATTAGATTTAAATTTAGGTTTTTGATTGAATTAATATTTAAAGAAGAAGTAGATGAAGTTAATCAAGTTACAAGAAAAAAATTAGATCATTATTTTCAGAATGATATATTAAAGCTAGAAGAATTATTAAATTTGGATTTAAAGCATTGGATGAAATAATGACATTACCTAATTTATTAATAGTTGGGGCTGCTAAAAGTGGAACAACCTCATTGCATAATTATTTAAATCAGCATCCTGATATATTTATGTGTAACCCCAAGGAGCCTCATTTTTTAATTAGTAAAGAAATTGGTGTAAATAGAATTCCCAACGCAATTAATAAAAAGCGACAATACATAGACTTATTTAAGAGTGCTAATAATAAAAAATATGTTGGGGAATCGAGTGTATTGTATTTAGCATACCCAAACATTAGTATAAAGAATATAAAAAAGCATTTAAATGATCAAGTAAAAATTATTATTATGCTTAGAAATCCAGTCCAAAGAGCTTACTCTGGATATCAGCATGTTAAAAGATATAATTCTATTGAAAATCTTTCATTTGATCAAGCATTAAAAAAGTCAGAATTTCGTTATTCAAATAACAGTGTTATAACTCCAGCTTCAAGATATCTAGAATTGGGAAATTATTATAAACAAGTTAAACTGTTTAAACAAAAATTTGAATTTGTTCATGTAATTATATATGATGATTATTTACATCATTTCAATATAGAAATGGAAAAAGTATTTGATTTTTTAAATCTTAATAAAGTACATATTAATACACAAACTAAGCATATGGTTGGTGGATGGGAATGGAACAATTTGTTATTTAAAAAATTGCTATTAAAAAATAGTATATTGAAAAAAATATTTAAAAATTTGATTCCTAAAAAAAGATATCGTAAATATTTAAGGAATTTTATTTTGAACATGACGACTAGATCAATTGTAGAAATGGATCCTCAAACAGAAAATTGGTTAAAAAATTATTACAAGGATGATGTAATTAAATTATCAAAATTAATTAATAGAAATTTAAAGCATTGGATTTCATGAGTTTGCCAAATTTAATGTGTATTGGAGCTTCAAAATCTGGAACAACAAGCTTGTATGATATTTTAGTTCAACATTCAGAAATAGATAAGCCACATTTTAAAGAGCCACACTTTTTTGACATACCTTTTATTTATCAAAAAGGAATTAGTTGGTACAATAAAACTTATTTTAAAAAAAGTAAATCTAAATATAGAATAGATTTTACACCCACATATTTATTTGAAGAAAAAGCTCCTAAAAGAATTTTAAAACATCTAGGTGGAAAAATAAAGTTTATTGTTATTTTAAGAAATCCTGTTGACAGAGCATATTCTCATTATTTACATTCCTGTAGAAATTTACATGAAAAGTTGACATTTAAGAAAGCTTTAATTTCAGAAAAAAAGAGAATACGTAGTAATGATATTAATTATCTTGAAAATTTAAGATATTCATATATTTCACAAGGGTTATATTATAAAATGCTTTTTAATTATTTTAATTTCTTTCCAAAAGAAAATTTTTTGATTATTAATTTCGAACAGGATTTAATTAATAGAAGAAAAGAAACAATTAAAAAAATCTTTAACTTTTTAGAAATTAACAATGAAGAAATAAATATCTTTATAAAAAGTAATCAAGCAAGGGTAAATCGTTTTAATTTATTTGATGCATTAATAAACAAAAAAGGATCTTGGAGATCATTTATAAAATATATTGTTCCATCAACCAGATTTAGGCAATTTATTAAAAATAAGATTAGAAATTTGAATACAAAGACTTATAATCCTCCAAAATTATTGGAAAATGATAAAAAAAATATTTATGAGCAATATTTTAAGAAAGACACAAAATTGCTTGAAAAATTAATTGACAGGAAAATGAATTGGTTTTAATGTTAAGCACTATTAAAAATAAAATTTTAGATAATACCATTGTATTGCTTTTAATATTAAGTACAGGCGGTTTATTATTTGTGTTTAATAGAAATTTTGTTTCCATTATTTTTTTTGTATTGCTTTTTTTTACAATATTTTTTTTAGGAAAAAAATTGAAGAAATCATTATTTTATTCTTCTCTATTTACAATTTTTTCTTTTGTTTTTTTAGGTGTAATTAATTATAATTTTGCAATTGTAGAGCAAACACTTAACAAGTATTTATTTCATTTATTATCAGTAACATTAGTTGTGACAACATTATTTCACTTTAAAAATAATAGAAGTGATGAAAAGTTTGTCAATAATCTTTATATTGTTTTGAAAATAATCGCTGTTCATGCGTTTATAAACTTTTTATTGTTTTTTATTGTTAAAAATAAATTATCAATTATTTCTTCAACATATCATGAGTGTGAGACCTTTTTAAATTTATTTTTTTATACAACTGAAAAAGGGATGGTAGAATTATTTGGATTAGAATTTTGCAGAAATCAAGGTCTTTTTTGGGAGCCAGGAATTCTCCAAGCATATTTAAATATATTATTTTTTCTTGAAGCTTTTGTCTATAATAGAAATAAGAAATTACTTTTAGCTATTACATTTTTAATTCTTACCACTTATTCAACAACAGGTATAGCAATATTATTAATTCAAATACTTATATTTATTAAAGAAGAATTTAAAATCAATAAATTGCTAGCGCCGCTTTTACTTTTTGTTATGTTGCCAATATATATAGTATTTAGTTTTAATGTTGATTCAAAATTAAGAGGGGAAAAACAATTTTCTTTTCAAAAAAGAATTTTTGATCTTACGCAACCATTATTTATAGCTATTGACCATCCATTGACCGGAGTTGGATTAGATTTATTTCAGTTTCAAAATATTCGTCAAGAATATTATATCTCTTCAAATACATTAAATGCTATTAATTCTTTTTTTGGCGTTGATTCTAAAATAGAAGTAACTGACAAGGGTAGTAGTAATTCAATTATGTTTTTGCTAGCTTCAACAGGATTTCCAACAGCTATTTTGTTAATATATATGTTTTTTAAACAACAAATTATTTTTAAAAAAAGAAAATTATGGATGTTCATTTTAACTATTTCTGTTATGTCTGAACCGCTTTTATTACGACCCTTTTTTTTCTTGTTTATTTGTTCAGGTTTCATATATATGTTTTCTAAGTTTATTTTTAAAAAAAAATATAAATCATGAAAAATATTTTAATTACCGGAGGAGCAGGTTTTATAGGTTCTAATTTAACTGTTGAGTTATTAAGTAGGGGGTATTACGTAACAATCTTAGATAATTTATCTTCCCAAATTCATTCTGAAAATGAATTTAATTTTAGTCATAAAAATTTTAAATTTATTCAAGGAGATGTAAGGGTTATTTCAGATTGGAAAGCTGCTATTAAAGATCAGGATGCTATAATTCATTATGCATCTGAGACAGGAACTGGTCAGTCAATGTATGAAATTAACAGGTATACAAATGTTAATATAGTTGGGACCTCTAATTTATTTCATTGTCTTTCTAATTATAAACATAAAGTTAGAAAGATAATCTTAGCATCTTCAAGAGCAGTATATGGAGAAGGAAAATATTTTTCTAATGAAGAAGGGGTAATATATCCTTGCAGTAGAAATTACAAGTTGGTTTCTAAAGGAAAATATGATCATTTTGGTAAGAATGGGAGCCTTCTTGAATTACGGCCTACTGATGAAAAAAGTATGATACAACCTTCATCACTATATGCTATTACAAAGAGTACTCAGGAGCAAATAATAATGTTAATGGGAAAAGCATTGTCCATTCCAACTGTTGCGTTACGTTATCAGAACGTGTATGGCCCTGAGCAATCATTAAGGAATCCTTATACTGGTATTTTATCTGTTTTTTCTACCAGAATACTTAATGGTAATAACATTCATATTTATGAAGATGGATTGCAAAGTCGTGATTTTGTTTTTATTAGTGATGTTGTAGAAGCAACAATACTTACATTGGAGAATCAAGAATCAAATTATCACATTTTTAATGTAGGTTCAGGAACTCCTACAAGTGTTAATGATATAGCGTTAAAACTAACTAACGAACTTGGTGTAAAAAATAAGATAAAAATAACAGGACAATATAGAATTGGTGATATCAGACATAATTATGCTTGTTTGAATAAAATAAAAAAAGTATTAGATTTTGAGCCAAAATATGATGTTGGTTTAGGAATTAAGAAATTTGTTTCTTGGCTTAAGACTCAAAAAGTTCAAAAAGATAATTATTTAAAAAGTATTGAGGAGTTAAAACAAAATGGATTTATAAAATGAGATTTTTTTTATTTTTTTTAATATTATTTTCATCAAATGTTTTTTCTCAAAAAATTAAAAAAAATATTTTTGGCTTTGCTACATCTAATACATTTACATATTGTAATATTTTAGACACTAACTTTTTAAATAAAGTAGTTGATTTATCTCCTAAAATTTTAAGATTCCCAGGTGGTGCTCTTGGTAATTTTTATCATTATAATAGTCAAGGATATGGATTTGATTTTGATGAGATTGATAAATATCATGGAGGTAAGTTTCCTAAAAGATCAAGGGGTTTAGAAAGATCTAGAATAAAAAATAACGATAATCATGATTATATTGAGGATTTTATAGAATTAGCTAAAAAAACTAAATCAAAAGCGGTTTTAGTTGCAAACATTTTTTCTAGAAATAACGATATTTTGTTGATGATAGATAAACTTATTAAATCAAACATTGAAGTTATTGGAGTTGAATTAGGAAGTGAGTTGTCTAATTTAAGTTATTTTAAAAATGGATATACAATAAATGATTATCTAAATAATGCTAAGTACTATGCTAGTAAGATAAAAAAAGATTATCCAAATATTAAAATTGGAGTTGTTGCAGCCCCACTTGGCAAGAAAAGAGGCCATCGACATAATATATGGAATAAAAAATTAAATGATGAAAGTTTTTATGATGCAATTATTATCCATTCATATGCTAAAGTTATAAAGGGAAATGATCTTGATGGACAAATGATTTCTGAAATATCAGAGTCCAATAATGTAGAAAGTCAATTTAATTTATATAAAGAAAGGTTAGTTGATTTTTTATTTTTATCATACCCTGATGAAGTTCAGAAATATGTTAAGTTGTTTAATAGGCCAATATGGATTACTGAATGGAATTTACAGATGTCAAAGACAACAGCTAATACATTTTTTCAGAGTTTATTTGTAGTTAACTATTTGTTAGAACTATTTTGTAATCCGGACTTAAATTACATAGAATTGTGTACATATCATAATTTGGGTGGAAGAGATTTCTCTGGATCAATATTTAGAAATGATAATGATTTAATTGTCCAAGGAACTTATGATTTTTTTATTTTGTTAGAAAAAGTATTTGAATTAAATGTGGCAAATATTATAAGAGAAAAGAAAAAAAGTACATATATATATAGTTGTTATAACAAAAAAAGAAAGTTAGTTAGTTCATATGAAATTAATTGGGATCTTTCGTATTTTAAGTATTCAATTTATAAAGATGAAATATTGAAAGACAGCTTAATTTTTGATTATGATCTGTACAATAAAGCAAATAGCAATGGGAAATTTAATTAAAATGGATAAGGATCATCATATTTTTGTTATTGGAAGTAGTAGGAGTGGAACGACTATGATGGGAAGAATATTAAATAAAAGTAATAAAGTTTACACATTAAAAGAATTACATTTTTTTTCATCGATAAGCCCTAATAATTTTAATCAAAAAATAGATAAAAAAACACAAACAGTTTTACTTTCAAAATTATTTTGTATTCAAAATGAGGGTATTTTTAATGTTAGTAGACATGTACATTATTTAAAAGAAGCAAAAAAAAAAATACAATCTAAAAGTTTAACATCGTTAGAGATTTATATATTGTTTTTAGGAATAGTAAAAGAAAGAGAGAACGTAGAATTTATTTGTGAACAAACTCCAAATAATGCATATTTTTTAAAGGAAATTACTAAATATTTCCCCCATTCAAAAATTATTAATATGGTAAGGGATCCAAGAGCAGTATTATATTCTCAAAAAAATAAATGGAGAAGAAAATTTTTAGGAGCAAATAAGATTCCATATTCAGAATCTTTAAGGTCATATTTTAATTATCATCCAATTTTAACATCTCAACTTTGGAATACATCAATTAGTCATACGTTAAGTGGTTTAGATTCTAGTATGATAAAAATTGTGAAATTTGAAGATGTTTTATTTTCTCCTGAAAAACAAATTAAAGAGATATGTAAATTTTTAGGAATTAAATTTGTTAAAGAAATGTTGTCAGTCAAAAAGATTGGGTCTTCAAGTATTGAAGATAATAATATTGATAAATACATTGATAAATCAAAATTAGATATGTGGAAAAATGGAGGATTAAATAGTGGAGAGATTTATATATCACAATGGATAAATTCTAATTTTATGAATCGCTTTTCATATGAAAAAGAAAAGTTTCGATTTAAGCCCATTTTATTTTATTTTTATATTTTGATTTTCCCAATAAAATTATTTTTTGCATTTATTTTTAATTTAAAACGTAATACTAATTTTTTTAGATCACTGAAAAGAAAAATTTTAAAAAAATGAAAGTAGATTTTTTTATAGTTGGAGCCGCAAAATCTGGAACTACATCATTATATAATTATTTATTTAAGCATCCTGAAGTTTGTATGAGTTCAATAAAAGAACCTAATTTTTTTTCTAATAAGCTGCTAAATGAACAAAAAATGTATTATAAGGACATAAGAATAGATTCTATTGAAAAATATCATAATTTGTTTAATAAAAACATTAATAACAAAATCTGTGGAGAAGCGAGTGTTTCATATTTATTTTATGATAAAATTGCAAGACAAATTAAAAAATATAATAAAAATGCCAAAATTATTATTATGCTTAGAAATCCAATTGAAAGAGCATTCTCTCATTATTTAATGGATTTACGTTTAGGTTTTGTTAATGAAAGTTTTGATTCAATAATATATAGAAATTCTAAAAATAAAAATCAGCACTTGCATTATCAGCAATATGTCAAAGTTGGCAATTATTCAAGTCAAGTTTTAAAATATTTTGATTCTTTTGGAAAAGAAAACATATTAATAATTAACTATGATGATTTTGTAAAATCACCTTCTTTAGAATTTAAAAAAACATGTAAACTTCTTCAAATATCTAAACAGTTTAACTTAGATTTTGATAAAAAGTATAATGTAGGAAAGCTGGCAAAAAATAAAATAATTTCTTATTTATACTCTGTTTATCATCTTAGAAGATTTGTTAATTTATTTTTTTCAGATAAATTGAAATTATATTTTAAAAGAAGTTTGTTTCATGAAAATATAAATATGAGTATGTCATTAAAAACAAGGCAATATCTATATGATTATTATTTAAAAGATATAAAAAAATTAAATTTAATTACATCTAATAAATTTGCAAGATGGATAAAATAGGTATAATAACAGTTACTTTTAATTCAGAAAAAGTGTTAGAGCCTTTTTTGACATGTATGCAAAATCAGAATTATAAAAATTATATTTTAGTAATTGTTGATAATGATTCAAGTGACTTAACATTAGATATTTTGAATCAACAATTTGACGATAGGATTAAAATAATTAAAAACAATTCTAATTTAGGTGTTGCCAAGGCTAATAATCAAGGTGTAGATATTGCTTTAAATAAAAAGTGTGACAAAATACTATTTTTAAATAATGATGTTGAGTTTTCTAATTCGTTTTTAAGAAACTTAGTTGAAGCTAAACGTAAAATAGGTTGTAGTTTAATAGCTCCTAAAATGATGTATTTTAAAAATCCAAAATACATTTGGTATGCTGGAGCTTGGTTTGTTAAAAACAATGGTTTTTTGCCAATACATAGGGGAATAAATCACATAGACAAAGGTCAATATAATAATATTTCTAAGGTTGATTATGCGCCGACTTGTTGCTTAATGTTGGATAAGCAAGTGATATATGATATTGGTTTAATGGATGAAAAATACTTTGTTTATTTTGACGACACAGATTTTGCTTATCGAATTTATAAAGATAAAAGACATCATATTTATTATTATCCTGATGAAGTTTTATTTCACAAGGTTGGATCTCTAACAAAATCTTTTGTAAATAATAAAAAAATACTAAGGGGTAATTTTTTTCTACAACAAAACACAAAAAATCATGTTTATTTTTTAAAAAAAATAGGAGGTTTATCTTCTTATTTATTTATAGTTTGGCTATTTTTTAAAAATAATTTAAAATTTATATTTAATTCAGATATAAAAAAGGATTTTACTACTTTTTTATTGATAAATAGATCTTATTTTAAAGGATTAAAAATGTAAAAATGAAAATAGCAATTATCGATACATTAGGGGCTCATGGAGGATCATTTCATTATTATACGTTTGGACAAGCTATTGGTTTAATTAACAGCGGATTAGATGTTAGTGTTTATACAAACAAGAAGACACAAGATCCAAATATTAAAGGGCTTAATTTTTTTCAAACATATAATAATTTATTTGTTGGAAATTCAAAATTTTTAAATGGTTATAGATGGATTTTTGGAACTATCAAATCTGTTTTGCATGCAAAATTTAATAGAACTTCTATTTTTCATTTTCATATTTTTCATACAGATATGCTTGTATTGTTTAATTTATTATTTGTGAAATTACTTCTTGGTAAAATTGTGCTAACAATACATGATGTTAATTCATTTTCATCTAGATGTGAAAATAGTATTTTTAATAAATTAGTTTATAAATTAGGAAATGTCATTTTAACTCATAATAGGTTTAGTTTGAATGAGTTAAATAAAATAAATATTATGGCTCCTATATTTATTATTCCACATGGAAATTACATGCCATTTATCAGTCAATCGCATACACAAAAAAAAGCTAAAGAATACTTTAAAATTTCTCCAAATAAGAAGGTTCTACTTTTTTTTGGAATGATTAAAAAAGTTAAAGGGCTAGAAATATTATTAAAAGCATTTAAAAATGTTGTGAAAAAAAATAATGATATCGTGTTAATTATTGCAGGTAAAGTTTGGAAGAATGATTTTTCATTATATCAAAGTATAATAGATAAAAATAATTTAAATGAATATTGTATAATTCATAATAGATTTATTGCTCAAGAAAAAGTTTCTCTTTATTATAATGTTGCTGATTTAGTTGTTTTGCCATATAAGAAAATCTATCAAAGTGGAGTTATGTTGATGGCAATGAGTTATGATGTTCCAGTTTTAGCTTCAGATTTGCCTCCTATTAAAGAAATGATTGATGACGAAGTTAATGGTTTTTTATTTGCTTCGGAAGACACGGATGCATTATCAAATAAGTTAAATGATATATTATTAAAACCAAAGTTGTTAGAAAGTGTTAAAATTAGTGCTAATAAACTTATACAGCAAAAATTTTGTTGGAATACGATTGGTGCTCAAACCAAATCAGCTTACGAATCGATACAATAATTTTGTATTTTAGCACAAAATGAATGATATAATTAAAAATTCTTTAAAAAATTCTCTAGAAACTCATAGGAAGTTACTTCAAGATGATCAAATTCATGATAATATAATATTTATAACTAGATTATGTTTGGATGCTTTTGAATCAGATAATAAGCTTTTACTTTGCGGTAATGGAGGCTCTGCCTCTGATGCACAACACATCGCTTCAGAGTTAAGTGGGCGTTTTTATAAAGATAGATCTCCATTAAATGCGCAAGCGTTACATGTTAATACATCTTACATGACAGCTGTAGCAAATGATTATGGATTTTCTAAGACATATGAAAGATCTGTTCAAGCATTTGGTAAAAAAGGAGATATTCTAATTGGCATTTCTACTTCTGGTAATTCTTCAAATGTTATTAATGCAATTAAAATTGCAAAAGAAAAAAAACTTGTGACCGTTGGTTTTACAGGTATTGATGGTGGTAAGTTAAATGATATATGTGATCATATTATTAAGATACCATCTAATGATACCGCTAGAATTCAAGAAGGACACATATTAATTGGTCATATTATGTGTGAACTGATTGAAAAATCTCTATTTTCTTAAAAAAATAATTTTTAATATTTTCATAATAGTTAAAGAAATTAAGTATTTATAAATCTACTGATTGATCTTTTTTTAATAATTTCTTTATTTTTACATAAAATAAATAATTATTGTGCCTCAATATTTAGACATACTTTTTATTTTTTTTACTGCATTTATCATTGCTTTTATTTCAATACCTAAAGTAATATCTTTAGCAGAAAAACTTAGATTATTTGCACCAAAAGTAAAAAGAGCATCCCACAAAGGGAAAATCCCAAGTCTTGGAGGTGTTGCTATTTTTATTTCAATTTTGATAGCATTACTTTGTTGGACTGATCTAACAAGTACAAATTATATTATTTTAAGCTTAATTATTATTTTTTTTGTTGGTGTTATAGACGATCTAGTTTCCCTTTCCCCCACAAAAAAAATTTTCGGTCAAATAATTTCTATAGGAATAATAATTTTTTTTGAAGAATTATATATAGATAATTTTCATGGTGTTTTAGGAATACATGAAATACCCTGTTATGCGGGAGTATTATTTACATTGTTTGTTGTGGTTGTAATTACAAATGCATATAATTTGATTGATGGAGTTGATGCTTTAGCAGGAAGTTTGGGAGTAGTTTCTAGCATTGCTTTTGGTATTTCAGCGATTTTAATGAATCAGACTGAAATAATATTAGTTTCTTTTACATTGGCTGGATCCTTATTAGGCTTTATTCATTACAATAAGTTTCCTGCAAAAATATTTATGGGAGATACAGGCTCTTTAGTTGTAGGTATGGTTTTGTCTATCTTAGCTATTAATTTGATAAAGCATGGAATAGTTATACAAGATGTGTATTATCCAAAAAAAGGCCCTTTTCTATCTATAGTCTTCCTATCAATACCACTTTTTGATTCCTTAAGAGTATTTATTAGTAGAGTTGTTAGGGGTAAAAATCCACTATATGCAGCTAGAGATCATATTCATCATGCTCTTTTAGACTTAAAATTTGGACATAAATTTACAACATTAACATTATTATTTTTGTCTATTCTCATTATCGTAATAAGTTATTTTATTATAAACATGAATATAAATATTGCTATTTCACTAATTGCTTGTATTATGTTTATATTTTTATTAACTCCATTCTATATTTTAAGAAAAAATAAAAATGATTAGAGTTACAATTTTTTTATTTTTTATTTTTTCAACATTACAAGTTAAATGTCAACATGATAACTTTTTCTTAGGAAATGATTATTTTTTTAATATTGAAAAAAAGATCCTAACTGAGGATATAAATCATCACATTTCATTTAAACCATTAGTGAAATCTGATTTTAATATTTACTATCCAAATGTTTTGTCTTCTTATATTAATCAAAAACAAAAGAAAAGCTGGTTATATAGAAAACTTTTTTTAGAACATCTTTTTGTTTACAATGAAGATAATTACAATATATATTTTTCTCCTATTTTTGATTTAACGCTTGGAAGAGAAAAGTTAAATCAACAAAAAATTTATACTAATACAAGAGGCTATATCGTTTATGGAAATATAGGTCAAAAAATTTCTTTTTTTAGTTCTTTTAGAGAAAATCAAGCTATTTTTCAAAGTTATTTAAGAAATTTTATAAATGAAAAAAATGTAGTTCCTGGTCAAGGATTTGTTAGAGGATTTAAAGATGTAGGATTTGATTATGCAATGGCTTCAGGATACGTTTCAATTCGTCCTTCCGATTTATTTGTTATACAGTTTGGTCATGGTAAACATTTTGTTGGTGATGGTTACAGATCATTACTTTTGTCTGATAATTCATTTAACTATCCATTTTTGAGAGTGCAAACTAGTTTAGGTAAATTACATTATACAAACCTTTTTGCTGAACTACAAGATATTAGTTATTTTGCAACTAACTCTGTAGAAAATGTAGATCAAATGGGATACCCAAAAAAATATATGTCATCTCATTATCTGAGTTTGAATTTGTTTGAAAATTTAAATTTATCTTTTTTTGAATCTATAATTTGGAGAGTTAATCATGCTCCTGGAAATAGAGGTTTTGATGTTAATTACCTCAACCCCATAATCTTTCTTAGACCCATTGAGTTTTCACTTAATTCTCCTGACAATGTATTGATAGGTATAAACGCGAAGTATAAAATAAATGATAAATCATATGCTTATTCACAATTGATTTTAGATGAATTTAGTTTAAATGATTTAAGAAAGAATAATGATTTTTGGGCAAATAAGTATGGGTATCAATTAGGTTTCAAGTCATATGATATTTTTAATTTAGACATGACATCATTTCAAATAGAGTATAATTATGTTAGGCCATATACATATGGACACCATAATCCTCAACAAAATTACGGACATTATAATCAGCCACTTGCTCATCCACTGGGAGCTAATTTTTCAGAGTTAGTTTCTATTGTAAGATATAAATATAAGAGATTAGGTTTTCAGTTAAAGCATATTATTGCAAAATATGGATCATCCTTTTCTAATAATACAGTATCATATGGTAATGATATTTTTATGTCTACTGGAAATTATGCTGAAACTCAAGGCTTGCAAAATATCGGTAGTGGAAGGCCGTCTGATTTTGGAATAGAAATGTATCAGGGAAACTTTTCAAGATTAAATTATACACAGCTTAATTTGTCTTATTTGATTAATCCTCATACTAACTTAAAATTTGTTTTAAGTTTAGGAAAAAGAACTTTTAAAGATGAAGAATCAGAAAATACATCTGATTACTTTACTTTTGGATTTAAGAGTGATTTGTTTAATAATTATTATGATTTTTAATGGCTTATATTTTAGCAATCGAAACATCTACCAAGAATTGTTCAGTATCTTTGTTTAATGGAGACAAATTACTTTTAACAAAAGAACAGAATTCTGATAAATATTCGCATAATGAGAAACTAACTATTTTTATAAATGACTTATTAAGTCAATTAAAAATTGAAATTAAACAATTAGATGCAGTTGCTATTGGTAAGGGACCAGGATCATATACTGGACTGAGAATTGGGACAGCAACAGCAAAAGGTTTATGTTTCTCTTTAAACATCCCCTTGATTAGTGTTTGTTCATTAAAGGCAATGGCTTTTTCTATTTCTAGAGAGTCAAAATATAAAATATTTTGTCCAATGATTGATGCAAAAAGAATGGAAGTATTTTCAGCAATCTATGATTGTAATAATATTGAGTTACGTGAAGTAAAAGCGGATATTGTAAATGAGGAAACTTACAAGCCATTTCTATCAGAAAAGATGTTGTTTTTTGGAGATGGTGCAATCAAGTGTAAAGAAGTGATTAACAACAAAAACGCACTATTTCTTGAAAATATTTTCCCGTCTTCAAGAGATTTTGGATTTTTAGCTCATCAAAAGTTTATTAAAAAAGAATTTGAAAACATAGCTTATTTTGAACCTTTTTATTTAAAAGACTTTATAAAGGGATAATGGTTATTATCAATTTTATACTACTTTGCTGACTTAAATCTTTCTTTGAAAGACTTTGAGTTATTTGTTTTTCTTTTTTTAGATTTATTCTTTTTCTTTCTTTGGGTATTTTCAAAAGAATTTACTTTATCTTTTTTCTTTTTTCTTTTAGTTGATTTTTTGCTTGGGTCTTGAGACACTTCAACAGTTATATGATTTCCTCTCCAGTTTGCCTTTTTCATACCTTTTAGTATTTCATTTTCAAATTCAGATGGGATTTCAAAAAATGAGAATCTACGCATGATATCAATTTTTCCTATCGGAATATTTCTTTTTCTTGTGTATTCATTAATCAGTCCAATTAAATTATGAGTTTGTATTTCTTGTGCTTTACCTATATTGATAAAAAATCTTGTATGTCCTGATTCAGCATAACCTTTTCTTTCTCCTCTTTTCCCTACATTATTTTTTTGTTCTTTATTATACTGTGCGTTCAGATCTGGAGCGTTTTTATAGAAAGACAAAAAACGATTAAATTCAGTTGAAACAAAATGTTTTATAAGTTCTTCTTTTTTGAAGTGAGCTAATTTTTCTTCAATTGATGGTAAATATTTTTCTATTTGAGGATTTACTTTAGTTGATGTAACTTTATCAATTAGTTTCATTAACTGAATATGACAAATTTCATCTCCATTAGGAACTTGCATAAGTTGTAAATTCCGTTTTATCATTTTTTCTATTGCCTTTAACTTTCTCCCTTCACGACTATGTGCAATAATAATGGATATTCCTTTCTTGCCAGCTCTACCAGTCCGTCCTGACCTATGGACATACACTTCATTGTCATCAGGTAAATTATAGTTTATTACATGAGTCAACTCATTAATATCAATACCTCTTGCAGCAACATCTGTCGCTACTAAAATTTGTATCTTTCTTTTTCGAAAACGTTCCATCACATGATCTCGTTGTGCTTGTGATAATTCACCATGAATTGCATCAGCATTATATCCATCTTGCATTAGCTTATCTGCTATGTTACCAGTTTCTCTTCTTGTTCTACAAAATATAATTCCGTAAATATCTGTATTTATATCACATATTCTTCTTAAAGCTTTGTATTTGTCTTTTGCGTTTACAATATAATAATGATGATCTACATTTTTTACTCCTTCATTTCTTTTAGCAATTTCAATAGTTTTTGGGCTTGACATATATGTTTTACTAATCTTCATAACTTCTTTTGGCATAGTCGCTGAAAACAATAAGGTTTGTTTTTTTGATGAGGTATTAGATAGTATTTTGTCAATGTCTTCTTTAAAACCCATATTTAACATTTCATCAGCTTCATCTAAAACTAAATACTCTATTTTATTTAGTTTTAAGACCTTTCTATTTATTAAATCTAAAGTTCTTCCTGGTGTTCCAACAATAATTTGTGCTCCTTCTTTTAGCGCTTTAATTTGACTATTAATGTTGGTGCCACCATATATAGAAATAATATTAATTTTTTTAATGTATTTTGAAAATGACATTAAATCCTTTGTTATTTGTAAGCATAGCTCTCTGGTTGGACAAAGAATAATTGTTTGTGAAAATTTAGAATTACAATTAGTATTATTTATAATTGGTAAGCCAAATGCAGCGGTTTTACCTGTTCCAGTTTGGGCTAACGCAACCATATCAGTTATATTTTCTAACAAATAAGGAATAACCTTTTTTTGAACTGTTGTTGGTTCTTTAAAGCCCAAATCTTCAATAGCTTTTTGAAGACTTTCATTTAGGTTGATTTCAGAGAATTTCATTTTTTTAGCAAAACTAATCTTAATTATATAGAAATGGTTAATATTATGTGTAAATAATTTTAAAAAACATATTAAATTTTTTAATTATTATTTGATTTAGTAAAAAACCATTAGTTATTTTTGCAAAATAATTTTTTAAAATGAGTTTTTCCACTAGACATATAGGCCCAAGAAGTTATGATATTGACAAGATGTTACAAGTCATTAAAGTTATTTCTTTAGAAGCACTAATTAAACAAACAATTCCGGATAACATACGTTTAGATAAACCTATGAATTTACCTCAACCTTTAACTGAGAGTAGGTGTATTGAGCATATGAAAGATATTGCAAGGAAAAATAAAAATTACAGATCTTATATTGGTCTTGGTTATTATAATACCATATTACCCGGAGTGATACAAAGAAATATTTTAGAGAATCCGGGGTGGTACACTGCATATACTCCTTACCAAGCTGAAATCGCACAAGGAAGATTAGAAGCCTTATTAAATTTTCAAACTATGGTTTGTGAATTAACATCGATGGAAATTGCAAATGCTTCTTTACTTGATGAAGGAACAGCGGCGGCAGAAGCAATGTTAATGTTATATAACAGTAGAACAAGAACTCAAAAAAAAGATGAAGTTAATAAATTTTTTGTATCCGAACTTTGTCTACCTCAAACAATAGAAATTATAAAAACTAGAGCAAATCCTCTTAAAATAGAGGTTGTAATTGATTCTTTGGAAAACATAAAATTAACAAATGATTTTTTTGGAGCAATTTTTCAATATCCTGGAAAACATGGCAAAGTGTTTGATTATAAAGATATTGTTAGTGCTGCAAAATCACTAGATATTGGTATTGTTTTTGCTACAGATTTATTGAGTTTAACCATACTTACTCCTCCAGGAAAATGGGGTGCAGATGTTGTAGTTGGTAGTACGCAAAGATTTGGCGTTCCAATGGGTTACGGAGGGCCTCATGCTGCTTTTTTTGCTACAACAGAAAAGTATAAACGAGTAATTCCTGGAAGAATTATAGGTGTTTCACAAGATATAGAAGAAAATCGTGCTTTACGAATGGCGCTTCAAACAAGAGAGCAACATATCAGAAGAGAAAAGGCAACTTCTAATATATGTACTGCTCAAGTTTTGCTTGCAGTTATGGCTAGCATGTATGGAGTATACCATGGACCAAAAGGATTGAAAAAGATAAGTAAAAAAATTCACGAATTAACGGCTACCTTAGCAGAGGGATTAACTCAATTGGGTTATCATCAACTAAATAAAGTTTATTTTGATACTTTAAAGATATCCATTGGTAATGTTTCAATGGAAAATATTAAAACATATGCTGAAGATGCAAAAATGAATTTTAATTTTATTGATGATAAAACTTTATCAATAAGTATTGATGAAAAAGATGATATTGAAAATATAAATGATATTTTAGAAGTATTTGCAAAGAGTTGTAATCATTCAGATTATATTGACTTAATCACTGAGGTTTTAAGTGGAGATTATACACAAGCTAATTTCTTTATTCCTGAAGATTTATTTAGAAAATCAGATTTTATGAAACATGATGTGTTTAATAAATATCACTCAGAAATGGAAATTATGAGGTATATAAAAAGACTTGAAAACAAAGACTTATCTCTAACACATTCAATGATTCCTCTAGGTTCTTGTACAATGAAACTAAATGCTGCAACTGAATTGTTGCCACTTAGTTGGTCAGAGTTTGGAGAACTACATCCTTTTGCTCCTTCTAACCAAGCTAGAGGATACCATATAATGTTTCATGAATTAGAAGAAATGCTTTGTGAAATTACGGGTTTTGATGCAGTAAGTTTACAACCAAATTCTGGTGCGCAAGGAGAATATGCAGGCTTAATGGTAATCAGAGCTTACCATTATAGTAGAGGAGATGAACATAGAAATATTTGTATAATACCATCATCTGCTCATGGAACTAATCCTGCTTCTGCTGTTATGGCTGGAATGAAAATCATCGTGGTTCCTTGCGATGACGATGGCAATATAGATGTAGAAATTTTGAAAAAAACAGCGGAAGAAAATAAAGAAAACTTATCATGCTTAATGATAACTTACCCATCTACTCATGGAGTTTATGAAGAACAAATTACTCAAATTACGAAGATAATCCACGATAATGGAGGTCAAGTTTATATGGATGGTGCAAATATGAATGCGCAGGTAGGCTTGACAAATCCTGCATTAATTGGGGCAGATGTATGTCATTTAAATTTACATAAAACATTTGCTATTCCGCATGGAGGTGGTGGTCCTGGAGCAGGTCCAATTGGCGTAGTCAAACATTTGAAAGATTTTTTGCCTAATAGTCCAATGATTAATACTGGAGGAGAAAAAGGAATGAGTATTTCTTCTGCTCCTTGGGGAAGTTCATTGGTTTTATTAATATCATATGCATATATAAGATTATTAGGAACTGATGGTTTAACAAAATCTACTGAAATAGCAATTTTAAATGCAAATTATATTAAACAAAGATTATCTGATCAATTTCAAATATTATATGTTGGTAAAAGTAATAGAATTGCGCATGAAATGATAATTGACTTCAGAATGTACAAACAATATGGTATAGAAGTTGTAGATATTGCAAAAAGATTGATGGATTATGGGTTTCATGCACCAACTGTTTCATTTCCAGTGGCAGGAACTCTAATGATAGAACCAACTGAAAGTGAGTGTTTAGAAGAATTGGATAGATTTTGTGAAGCTATGATATCAATACGTTCTGAAATTCAAGAAGTTGTTGATGGTAATATTGAAATTCAAGATAGTGTTTTAAG
>MDSV01193459.1_pt1 | contig 43035 bp, 47 predicted proteins | sample 810851 | NCBI WGS metagenome assembly MDSV01 (sample SAMN05326640, study PRJNA326480) | marine metagenome | isolation source: seawater | place: Atlantic Ocean: North East | collected 2012
GGAATTACAGGTTACACAGGAGAAACAGGACACACTGGTATTACAGGAACAACAGGTATAACTGGTCCTACTGGAGATAGAGGACAAACAGGAACAACAGGACGCACGGGTCCAACTGGTATTACTGGTCCTACTGGTCCTACTGGTATTACTGGAACTACTGGTATTACTGGTGATAGAGGACAAACAGGGAGAACAGGCCATACAGGACCAACTGGAATTACTGGTATTACTGGAAAAACTGGCTATACTGGAATTACAGGTGTCACCGGTTCCAGAGGTGAAACAGGAACAACAGGACGAACTGGATACACAGGAACAACAGGTATCACAGGAATTACTGGAATTACGGGTCTTTCTGGTTCAACTGGTTATACAGGAACAACAGGAGCAACTGGTATTAGGGGGCAAACAGGTTTTACAGGACGAACTGGATCTACTGGACAAACTGGTAAAACTGGTTCTACTGGTATTACTGGTATAACCGGAATTACAGGTCCAACTGGACAAACAGGAACTACTGGACCTACTGGTCCTACAGGACTCACCGGGCTTACTGGAAGAACTGGATACACAGGACAAACAGGAAGAACAGGATTTACAGGTTCTACTGGACCTACTGGTAGTCGAGGACAAACTGGAACTACAGGAAGAACCGGATTTACTGGAACAACAGGTGTTACAGGTAAAACTGGAATCACAGGTAAAACTGGTATAACTGGTATTACAGGTATTACTGGTATTACTGGTATTACAGGATACACTGGAATTACAGGAAGAACTGGAATTACTGGAATAACTGGTATTACAGGAGCAACAGGAGATAGAGGACAGACTGGAACAACTGGTATTACTGGGCTAACTGGAACAACAGGAGAAAGAGGACAGACTGGAACAACTGGTATTACTGGACCAACTGGAACAACAGGAGAAAGAGGTCAAACCGGAAGAACAGGACATACTGGAATAACTGGAATTACTGGAATAACTGGAACTACTGGAATTTCAGGAGCAACTGGGTCTACTGGATTAACAGGAGCAACAGGTGTTAGAGGACCAACTGGAAGCACTGGTAGAACAGGAATCACAGGTATTACCGGACCTACAGGAATCTCTGGTATTACAGGTGCTTCAGGCACTACTGGAGGCACAGGGTCAACTGGAAGAACTGGACCTACAGGAAGCAAAGGAGAAACAGGTAAAACAGGTATAACTGGAATTACAGGAATTACAGGCCATACGGGTTTATCAGGAACAACCGGTCCGACTGGTAAAACAGGAATTACAGGTTCAACCGGAAACACAGGAGAAAAAGGAACAACAGGAGCAACAGGAAGAACTGGTCCTACTGGTATTACCGGATTTACAGGAACAACTGGTTCCACAGGCAATACTGGAAATACTGGACCGACGGGTTTAACTGGAAGAACCGGAAAAACTGGACCTACAGGAATAACCGGAGTAACTGGAGAAACAGGACAAACAGGAACAACAGGAAGAACTGGTCCTACAGGACATACAGGATATACAGGACCAAAAGGTGAGACTGGTATTACTGGCATCACTGGTATGACAGGTAGAACGGGAATAACCGGTATAACTGGAACGACTGGAAAAACAGGAAACACTGGACAAACTGGGTCTACTGGTTACACAGGTGTCACTGGTTCTAAGGGAGAAACGGGAACTACCGGTAGAACAGGACATACAGGTCCGACTGGACCTACTGGAATAACTGGTTTTACAGGACCAACTGGAGTAAGAGGTCAAACAGGAACAACGGGACATACTGGATTTACAGGAATAACGGGTATAACTGGATTCACAGGAATTACAGGAATTACTGGTTCTATAGGAACAACAGGAAGAACCGGAATTACAGGAGCAACCGGAATAACTGGTATAACAGGAGCTACGGGACAAACAGGTATTAAAGGAGAAACTGGTTTTACTGGAAGAACCGGATTTACAGGAAAAACAGGTATTACAGGTATTACTGGAATCACTGGTATTACAGGAATTACTGGTATTACAGGAATTACAGGTATTACTGGTTTTACAGGTTATACTGGTATAACAGGAAGAACTGGAATTACTGGAATAACTGGACCAACTGGAAACACTGGTAGTAGAGGTGCTACAGGTTACACTGGAATAACAGGAGCTACAGGATTAATCGGACAGACTGGAAGAACTGGCAAAACAGGAATTACGGGAATAACTGGAATAACTGGCCAAACAGGTTCAACTGGAAAAACCGGTGTAACAGGCTCGACTGGAACTACTGGAGTAAGAGGACAAACTGGACCAACAGGTAGAACTGGATTAACTGGAATAACTGGATATACTGGATCTACTGGAATAACAGGGTCAACTGGAACAACAGGGTCAACTGGAACAACAGGAAGAACAGGTTATACTGGTATAACCGGATTCACAGGAGATACAGGAAGTAGAGGAGCCACTGGATATACTGGAATAACTGGAATAACAGGCACTATTGGTCCAACTGGAGTAACTGGAATTACTGGTTATACAGGACCCACAGGAGCAACTGGGAATACTGGTTCTTCGGGTTCTACTGGAAAAACAGGAACAACGGGACCCACAGGACCAAAAGGTGAAACTGGATCAACAGGAAGAACAGGCTTAACCGGAATAACAGGACTAACTGGTCATACAGGAGCCACAGGAAAAACTGGTATTACAGGAATTACAGGCCCTACCGGTTCAACAGGAACACGTGGACAGACTGGAACTACAGGACCAACTGGAACCACTGGAACTACAGGACAAACAGGCAACACGGGTAGAACAGGTTCAACTGGATTAACTGGGTCTACTGGATTAACTGGATTTACTGGTAGCACCGGAGCAACTGGATTAACAGGAATTACAGGAAGAACTGGTCATACTGGATATACAGGAAGAACAGGTCCAACAGGAATTAGGGGACAGACAGGAAAAACTGGAACTACTGGAACCACTGGAAGAACAGGAACTACAGGTTACACAGGAGAAACAGGAGTAAAGGGAGAAACGGGAACAACTGGTAAAACTGGTATTACAGGAATAACAGGTATTACAGGAGTAACAGGTTACACAGGAATTACAGGACGAACTGGTATAACAGGTATTACTGGAATTACGGGAAAAACTGGATTCACAGGAAAAACTGGTAAAACTGGTATTACAGGAATTACTGGTATTACAGGAATCACTGGTATTACAGGTATAACTGGAATTACAGGACCTACAGGTGTTCAGGGTCCACCTGGAGAAGCAGCTAATACAGGCGCAACTGGTTTAACAGGATATACAGGCAGAACTGGTTATACAGGAAAAACTGGAAATACAGGACCAACAGGACTTACAGGAATTACTGGAGCAACAGGAGCAACAGGCGCCTCAGGTAGCACAGGTAAAACTGGGCAAACAGGATTAACAGGAATAACAGGTCATACTGGCGATACTGGAGCAACAGGACGCACTGGATCCACTGGTTTTACAGGTCCAACTGGAGCCACTGGGCCTCAAGGTGTCCCTGGTGAAGCGGCTAATACAGGAGCAACTGGTAGAACAGGATTAACTGGAATAACAGGATTTACAGGTATTACAGGAATAACAGGAAGCACAGGAAATACTGGATACACAGGTTATACTGGAAAAACTGGTCCAACAGGAATAAGAGGAGAGACAGGACATACAGGAATTACCGGACTAACGGGAACAACAGGTAAAACAGGAACAAAGGGAGAAACAGGATTCACAGGAATTACTGGTCCTACCGGAATTACAGGTCAAACAGGTGATACAGGTATGCGTGGAACCACAGGAAGGACAGGTGTTACCGGAATTACTGGAATTACTGGAATTACTGGTATTACTGGTATAACTGGCGCAACTGGCGCAACTGGATTAACTGGTCCTACAGGAATAATTGGAATGACAGGTGTAACAGGTATGACTGGTTTCACTGGTTTCACTGGCTTCACTGGCCCTGTTGGTCCTACTGGTCCATCTCCAACCACGCAATCAATTCAAATTAGCACGGTTCTCTCAGGCCAGAGTCTTGTTCAACCATTTTATATGGCAGGTTCAAGTTCAACCATAGCTTCCAACCAAACAACTACTACCTATTCGACTGGATTTGCTCCTGGTAGTAATCACATTCTTCTAACTATTGATTCACTATCTACATCTGGAGGTGCTTCTTCTGTTACAGCTACTATTAGTGGAAACGAAGTCAACGAAAGCACAGGAGTTCCATCATCTACAACAGAAACAATTACCATTCCGGTTTCTGGTGCTACAAAATATCAATCTTTGAAGAAATGGTATTACATCAGTGGCATTGTATTTGCTCCAGACGCTGGTTCAATAGATTCAATTCAATACGATATAGAAACATTGGGTTACCTTGATTTCTCAAACACAAATGTCAATATTTCCGGGTATCGATTCGAAGCCTTAGGTGATTTTAATGGTTCAACTTCAGATATAGGAGTCCAACTCATAGCAATTTCACAATCAGGTTCAACAACAACATTGACAGATATAGAAAATATCACTGTTGATGGAAATGGAGGAACAGGAACTGGAGCGGTAATAGATGACCTCAGAAGTGGCGCCGATGACAGAAGTTTTAGTATGCCGGCAGGAACAGCCATATGGCCTCAGAATACCAACTTCGTATTTAAACAAACCGATTTTGATAGTTATTTCTCAAGTAATCAGAATGCCATTAATGGAGGAAGCAATGGAGGTATTATTGTCAAGCTAACATCATCTGCCTTTGGTGGAACAGATGGTCCAAGATACGCAACTATTACAATTTATTATACCGAAGCCTAATTCTTTTGTCTCTCTTTTTGAAAAAGGATCAAAAGTTTTTTGTGGTTGTATATATATAAATGGCAAACGCGTCAAGTTATATTTTTGACAATATGTCACGTATTGGAAATGATGGATGTAGCCAAGATATTAGAAGTCTTCAATCAGTGGAAAGTTGTAACTATACACTCCAGAACTACTTTGCCAGTGATTGCGGGATGAGTAAACCAATTGCTTTAGCAACCACTCAACCAGGCATCAATTATAAAGGAGGTTTTCAAAACGGAGCTGGAGGTTGTAACATCGATACCAACTCTGAATTGTTAATTGGTTCAGTTCAAACCCATCCTAAATGCCGTATTGACCTTTTCGGAAGACCCTTTGCTACTGTTCCTTATTTAGGCCGTGGTTCTGTGGATCCTACAGTTGAATCAGAAATTCAACAAGGTGAAATGATTACTAACAAGAGAAGTATTACCAGATTAGGAGAAAAATCATATCTTGATTATACTAACACTCCTCTTCAGAATGATCTCAAAGAAAGATTCACAAACCCTGTTTACAGTGTTGAAGGTGTTGCCTCTCCTGGATGGATTCGTGGTGGTGTTCCATCACGTGATTTGATGCGTGACACCTGCACTGAAAATAAGTAAGTAAATTAAATATTAAAAAGTTCTTAAGAAATATGATATGTACGATATAACAATTAAGTGTACATATCATAAAGTTGAATATTCACAACAAGAAAAAGAATTTCAAAAAGATTATCTGCGTTTTTTTGGATTAAAAGAATTTGACTTAGATATGGTAAATGATATAATTATAGATTTATATCAAAAATTAGTTCACTCAAAAGAAATGAAGGAATGTATAAAATTGGCAGCTTCTCAAATGTTAAGTGAAGACGAAATATTAGGAACTATGATGTTGTTTTCATTTCATAATCTTCATTATACAGTTCCATGTGTAAGTTCATTTTTAAATAACGATTTCGAAGAGCACAAATTAGCAGTGGCGGAATTAAAAAATAACTTATTAAGATAATATACGTGTTTTTTTTATTAATCTAATACTATATAAATGGCATCAACCAGAAACAACAATACACCAGGCAACTACTGCCTTCAACAGAAATCTTACGAACAGGCCAGACAAGAAACTATTTATAAACATTCAGCCTATGGAGAAGCATATAGCACAAAGTGGGCTGGAAATGGTTTGAATCCTGGTCAACTACCCTGGAATACAATGTCGAAAAATGCTCCTGATATTGAGTCTTTCCTTTTTGGAATAAATTCAACCAATTTAGTGAACCCTCAACCTGCTCTCACTCCAGAAATCAAACAGCTTTCTACTGCTAATGTATTCGATAAAGAACCCACTTACATACCACAGCCTCTTGTTACGGAAAAAAATCAGAGACCGTTTCCTGCTCCCTAATTAAGTTTTATGATTTAAAATGTAAAATAACAATAAACAAATATTTGTTGTTTGTTATTTATGATTTAATATTCAGGTGTATGTTTCTTAAAAATAGAACCACTACTTGGTAAGTTCATAATTTCATTGGTAATTATGGCCGGATTTTGGTATCCACAACCTGCCATCCATATTTTTATAATACAAAAGTTTTTTTTTGGCGATATGGTAATACCAGACACATTGGCAACAAAATCGTTATTGGCACTTACAGTATTACCAACAAGGACATAACTTAACTCCTTCCAGACATTGTATACATGCTTGTTAGAAACTTTATAGGAAAAACATCCACCATCTCTATTTCGTGGGTCTTCCCATGTTGGCTTAATTCCTGTTCTCATTAAAAATAACATACAGTTTTTAACCAAAGTTTCCGGTAGAGACTCCATAACAGCTATGGTTTCTTCAACAGTATTCAACGTATAAATGTTTTTGTAACTCTTTAAAGACCAATCTGTGTCGTGAGGCAAATGTGCCCAAAGACACCAAGTCTCGGATAAATTATGGTGTTCCTCAGTTTTTGTTGCCAATATGGAACCTGGGGTTACCATTTATGTATTTATGTTATATATTTTTTATATTATTTTACTTATTATGTTTAATCAACGTTCATTACAGTTCGAGTTCCATCTGACTTAAAAATAACATAATCATTCTTGTTGAATTGAAATTTATCATCACCATCTAAGGTTACAAATCGAATTAAATTATCAACTATATGAATCTTAAATGGGGCATTAATTAGATCTACATTATCAACCTCAAAGGTTTTCAGAGCCTCCTCAAGGTAATATTTATTAACAATATATTGAATTACCCTTTTATCAATCTTATTACCTTCTACACAAAAGTTATATTTTTCTTTAATGTAAAACTTGATAGGTAACTTCTTCCCGTCTATTTCTATATCACAAAATAAAATTTCTGCCTTTGAAGGGACCAGAGTCCGCTGATTTGCCGATCCTTTCACTACTATATTATTTGGATTAAACAATATGGCACTATTATATCCGTTAGTATAAACTACAAAATCATAGCTATAACTTGGAGGAAGTAAAACAGTATTACTATTATCAGAAATAATATTAACATCGTCATTCACTGGGTCGATCACAGATATTACATTACCATCCTTTACGGATTCATATTTAATTTCATGCTTGGCACCATCATACGACAATCCAAAGACATCCCTCATGAATGGTCTATAATAATTTCTGGTAAAAGAAAAATAATAATACTCAATACGGGAGATAGCTCCAATAAAAAGATTAAAAGCAGTAAAAACAAACCGTGACATAAGCATGAACGTATAATCTACATGTTCATGTTTATTTAAATGATTTTTGAAATTGTTTTGATTAAACGGTAATATTTGTATTTCTTACAGTTATATCAACATCTTCTATTCTCCTAGCTTCTGGTGGACCACGAATTACTTTACCAGAAGGACAATAAATATTTTTAGATACCTGTCTCATTCCATGTTTAGTTAAATCATGTTTTACAATAATAACACAACCGTTCTGCATAGGCTGAATACTGTAATTATTAGGCATAATGATAACCGGGGCAGGATTTTCTTTAACTTCCTCCTTTGTTTCTACATTGCCCGAAGTTTCTTTTTTCGAAAGCATAAATAGAATTAAGACAACAACCAAGCTTAATAAAACAAAAGGAACGAAAATAAGGAACCATGCGACTAAGGTATAACCAGATTCACATAAGAAATTCAATCCAGCACCAAAAATAAAAAGAACAGCAATTTTTACAATGGCAACATTATAAAATCCTTGAATTATATCAATAACTACCTGAATAGCCATATAAATTACAAAAATAAGAGCAGGAGGACAAATTGGTTGTTCCATACTATATATAATATACTAATATAAAACTTCAATTATTGTTTCCGGTCTAAATGATCAAAATCTGCGCCAATATAACATTTTCCATTTATAAAATTACCTACATGATCTCCAACATCTTCATTTGGTAATACTTCAAATATCTGTCCGTTTTTCTTTTTTTCGTCTGTTGTGTAATATTTTTTGCCTTTAATTTTTATTTCAAACACTTCCTCCTCTTCTTCCTCACTTTCTTCATCTTCCTCATCTTCGGTTATTTCTTCTTCATCATCTTCAGGTGATTCTTCAAACTCAGGAGCGCTTGGATCAACATTATTATCATTCCAAAAAGACATGCGCTCTGCTTCAATATTTTTTGGCATAATAGGTTCTACAAATTTTATATCTGACACATCTGGAACTATATTTTCTTCTATTGATAAAGAAATATTTTCAGGTTCAACAACGTCTGAATCAGTTATATCTAAAAGTTGACGATATTCATTAAGTTGTTCTTTCAAATCTTCAATTTCTTTCTTTAATTCTTCGCAAGTAGGTGTAGATGGATTAGGAGTATTTGAAATATTCATAATTTGTTCATAAGTATCCTTATACAGGCTATAATCTTTCAATCGCTCCGCCAAGTAACATTCAATTTCTTTTTGGACCACTTCTGATACACTTCGAACAATTCTATCATTCAACAATTTACTATTTAGTTCATGATAACTTTCAGAAATTCCAGATGTAGGCATATTTGTCATCTACTTATCTGTTTAATATGGTTTTTTATTGAAATTATCACAATTTGATTATTTCGTTATAGTAAAAACTAAAATAACCATTATTATGTATATGTCCAAATCAGATCAAATTGTATGTATTGAGACTGACCTCATCCAAGAGAGAATCGAAATATTAAAAAGACAAACTTCTTATTCCCATGAACAAGCAGAAGAAGCTCTAAAAAACAACAATTATGACACTATGGCATGTATTAGAGAATATTTAGAAGTGCCCCAAAAAAAAGAAGATCCAACTAAAAAATCAATAAATCAACAAATCTACAAAGAGCTCCGAAATCAACTGGGAACGGTTACTCCTCCAACGATAGAAAAGTAAGTAAAATAAAAATATATGTAAGACAGAATGTTAATTATGTTATAACTTTTAATTAAAACATAATTGTCATCATTTACCTAAGCCCCAATCCAAAATTCTCAGCTAAAGCATCGTTCTTAGTAGTATTTTTTTTAAGCTTCTTACTGGATTGGTTTGTAGGAATAATTTTATTACTTAACATATGGTCGTCGTTAGTTTGGTGAAGTTCAGGCATAATTCGTGTCATTGGTTTGTCAACAATTAAAAATAAACGTTCGTCACTCATTAACGCACGATATTCTTGTATAGTCATATTTCCATAATATTTATCAAGCATATAATAAGGTGACGGAGATGGTTTTATGTTTTTAGTATAATTATAAATAGCACCATAAATATGATTCAACAAATAATATCTTTCAAATTTGGTTGAACTATCAATATTTTCATCCATCAAAAAAGCCGAAGCACATTCCGGACTACAAAAACACCCATAAACGTGATAGGTTTCTTTAAGATAACATTTGGGAATAAAGCAGGGAGGATTATCAAATGGACACGTGCACCAAAAACAATCCGATTTAAAGTTATCAGTATGATTATGATTTAAATTCTGTTCAAGCTGTTTTAATTTTTTCCAAATAATTTTGGTTTCTCCCTCGTCATTATCTGTTTCCACTACAACTTCTTCTTTTACCTTAGAAACTGAGGAAGCAGGAGTAGTAGTAGGAATATTATAATTACTTCCAAAATCTGACACCATATTCATTTCAGAATTTAAAGTCTCGAATGAAGAGCCAATACCATTATTATAAGGTTCCAAATAATCACTTTGATTAGAATGAAGATCTTTAAGTGAACACTTTAGATGTAAAATAACATTCATTTTTGGCTCTTGGCCATTTGAAGACAAAGGTTCTGGATCGACTATTTTACCTCCTTTGGGTTTTCGCCCTCTTTTTTTAGGACCAGGTTTGATTGTTTCGGTAGTTTCAGGACATTGTGTATTGTCAGTGTTTTCTGGTGTTAAAAAAGAAATAACTGAATTTGTTGTTTCAATAGTATTTTTAGGTTTTCGTCCTCTTTTTTTGGGTGGTGGTTTGGAGTCGTTGTTGGACATTATAGCCAGTATAAATTAATTAATTTAAGTTGTTTCAATAATTATTTAACCAATTAATAACTTTCATAACATTTTCTACAAACTGGAATATAATTAAAACTTCCAACTACTGTTTGCTGTGTCTCTTGGGTTAATCTTTTTGAAAATAAAGCTGGTTTTCCATCTTTACATTTGGCACATAAGCTATGGAGCTTTGTCACTTTGTCACATAAAGGAATCAAGTCTAATATTTCTCCAAATTTTTTTCTTTGAAAATCACCATCTAATCCAGATAAATAAATACGTTTTTTAGCTTCTAACATAAGCTCTACACCCTTTACTAAATCAGGGAAAAACTGCGCTTCATTAATAATAACAACTTCAGATTGAACATATTCATCAAAGTCGTCTTCCTCTTCAAAGAACTGCGTTAAATTAGAGTATTGTTTACAAGGAATCATCACCCCATCATGATTACTTAATTCTTTATTTGAATATCTTGTATCTGACAAATGATTAATCACAAATACAGGAATGTTACAGAATTTACACTGTTTATAAACCTCCAACAATTTACTTGTTTTCCCAGAAAACATTGGGCCCAGAATAATTTCTAAATATCCAACCATTTTATAACTTATTTTAAGGATAAAGATTATAAATCATTTTTTAATAAAAATAAAAGATTATTCTAATGGATTTAAAACTTTTTTATTAATTAGAATAAATAATCTATGAACACATATTGTCCTTTTGTTGAAAAACATAGGCCTAAAAAATTTGACGATATTGTTCTGGATCCAATTAACAAAAAAATATTAAAGTCTATTATTGAAACATTACATTTTCCAAACGTTTTATTCTATGGTCCTCCTGGAACTGGAAAAACAACAACTATTATAAACGCAATTCGTGAATACCAAGAAAAAACGTGTGGTCATTCAGAACCAGGTCTTACCATACATTTAAATGCTTCAGATGAACGTGGTATAGATATTATAAGAAACCAAATCAGTTCTTTTGTTTCTTCTCGTCCTTTGTTTAGTAATGGAATAAAGTTTGTTATATTAGATGAAGTAGATTATATGACAAAAAATGCTCAACAAGCTTTAAAATACCTTCTTGAAGAATATCCAAATAACGTAAGGTTTTGCTTAATTTGTAATTATATAAGTAAAATTGATGAAGGTCTTCAAAATGAATTTCTTAAATTAAGATTCGATCAGTTGCCAAAGGATGAGGTAGTTGCGTTCTTAGAAAAACTTTCAAAAGAAGAAGAAATTGATTTAAATAAAAATATACTTAACTCTATTCAAAAATTATTTAAATCTGACCTTAGAAGTATGGTCAATTATATTCAGACTAATCAAGATATGCTTCAAACCAAGTATCACATAATTAATGATGAAACTTGGGAAGAAATGTTCAATATTGTTTCAAACTATAAAACAATATCCAAACCAGAAATGATTTCACACGTCCATCAATTATCAATCAAATACAATATAGATATTAAAAATATAATTGTAAACTTTTTAAATTATATTATAAGATACAAAAAACAATTATGCTCTTCTGATTTTTTTTTATTCACTGAAAATATTATTCATAGTCGGATTACAAACGACCAAGGGTTGCTTTATTTATTTAATAAATTGATAGAATTTATCGAGAAAGAAGACTCATCTTCATAATTCTTATTAGTAAAATTATCGAATGACCCTATTCTTTTAATTAATTTTTTCATGAAATCATCCTTGGGAGGAGAACTACTCGGGTCAAAAGTGTTACAACTACATTTAGTTTCTTTATAATCATTCAAATTATTTGAACTATTATTTTTTGAAACAGGAATTGGAACCGACCTACTTGGTGTTGGTGTTTCAATCATATAGTACCATGTCAAAAAATAATTTTTAAAACAATAAATTAATCCACTTAAAGAAAATAAATGAATAACATTATAAACGCTCTTTATATTCCAAATAATATAATATGGAATTGAATATAGATGATGAATGGTCTCAGTTCTTATCTCTTCCAGATACTGAATGCAATGATAGATTATCCCAAATTTCACCAACGACGCTTAATGAACAAATAGAATGTCCTAAAGCAAGTGACATATACATTTCAACAAAAACAAATATAGCCTTTTTAAATACTCCCATTGATTTAATTGATGTATTTTGGAAAATACCAATAATAAAATATGGAACAGCTGTTGAAGGCGTTGTAAAAAAACAAATGAAATTTAATTCTTTAACTCAAGAAGATTTAAAAGAAGTTCAAGATAATTTAAAAAATTACACTTGTGTAGAACAAAATGTTATTACCAGTATTGATAATCCATCAGGAAGAATAAAATTCAAAGATATTAGAAAAGTAAGTATCGGGTTGTGTAAAAAAGATATAATTAGCTATCGTTCTAAAAAGAAAAGTGCATTTTACAATTGCTTCGTGATTATTATCAGACTTTTAGAGGGAGACATATTCAAAGAGTATCACGTTAAAGTATTTAATACCGGGAAATTAGAAATACCTGGAATTCAATCTGAAGAAATGTTTGAAAATATACTTAAAAATGTTGTAAATATATTAAACCAATTTATTGGAAAGAATGTAGAAATTCAACCCGAAAAAACACATACTGTTCTAATTAATTCTAATTTCAACTGTGGATTCTTTATAAACAGAGAACTTCTATTCAATATTTTGAAGGTTAACTATAAGCTGGACTGTATATATGATCCTTGTTCCTATCCAGGAATCCAGTGTAAATTCTTTTACTATGAGAGTTTAGACGAACAAAAAGGTATTCAACAATCTAACCTACCTAATGAAACAGCGGTTTCTTTCATGATATTTAGAACAGGGAGTGTTCTAATTGTTGGAAAATGTAATGAATCTGTTCTAAGGAACATATATGAATTTTTGAAAATGATACTTTCTACTGAATTTGAAAGAATTTGTATAAAAAAGATAGATCCTAACACAGCTCCAAAGCAAAAAATTACAAAAACAAGAAAAAAGATTATTAACGTATAAGAATATTTATTAAGCTGATAAGTAACCATTTGTTTTTTTATTCATGTTTGCTTTTGTAATTTTTGTAATCATATTTATATCCGTTATGGATATTTCAGGTTTTTTAATTTGATTTTGAACATAATCAACCGCAGAATAAAGAACTTTATTTATATTTTCACGCATATTATATTTCTCATTATGAACTGAATCAATATTTTCATTTAAACTAAGACTTCTCTTCGCATCTTTTTTTAATCTAAATATAGTTTCTTTATAAACATACAAAACGGCATCTTTGGATGTCAATTTTAAAAATGTCTGATTATTTTCAATAATTTGTAGTATAAATTCTACGTAAAGGCACATACTTCGTTGCGCATGATAAATAGCAGCCGGAACATTATTTGTATAGAGTAAAATAAGTTTAAAAACATGAGCAAATGTTTCAAGTCCACGAACGATTGTAAATTTAAACATATCCACATTGGGCATGATTATTTTCTTTTCATCTTTGTGAACAAACTCAAAATACTCAACTATTAATTTTTTAAAGTGTTCTTCTACTATTGACTGTGGTAAAGAAATTTTATTACTATATATATTTGAATTTGTTAAAGAAAATACTTCTTCCATTATATAATAGACAATTAAAATACTTTATTTGGAATTAATTTAAAGAGTTTTTTTATATTATTATAAAATATGTCTGAACAATCAGCCACTTCCACAGCTGAAGCTGGATACAAATTACCAAGTGAGGCAACTTTAAAACACGCTGCCAAGTTATCTATCGTTGAAGACAAACCTATTATGCTTGATTATTGGACTGCTTCTTTAGATAAAAAGGCACTTGTGGGAGTTAGGGAAACCGGTGAAAAACTTCTTGTGAAAAGTGAAGACGAATATACGAGCCCTGTTAACAAATTTTACAAGAGTTCTGGTGAGTATATCATCATTACTGAGAACTCAATTTATTTGGTTTCATCTGAAATTCCTACCAAGAGAATATCTTAAATACATCATATAGTCAATTCTTAACTACATGATGATTTCTACACACTGATTACTATGGAACGTATTCACCTTCAGTAAATTAAAATTATTTAAAGATTTGTATTGGTTAATGGTTATGACTGATTGTATGCTGTGTCAAAATATGAGTTGTAAACAATTTCCTCCTGATTGGAATCACGAAAAAGATACAGAAGAAACATATGAAGAAGACGAATGGCGAAAATGTATCTTATGTCCTGGATATTTCATTGATGATGGAATTGGTGATATTTTATTCATAGAGGAAGAACCGCACAATCAAAGTGCTGAATGTGATTTATGTGGAAAAGACAAGAACATAGTTCAAATGAAAGGCACTGGTCAATACTTATGTGGTAATGGATGTGATGAAAGTGATGAAAGTGATGAAGAAGATAACTAATATATTAAATAAAAAATATTCTGCTTATAGTATAACAAATAATGTCTGGAGTAGGCGGAGGTAATTATTACTACGGTAAATATGGATTTTTATATAAACAAAAACCAGCTGGTGGGGCAAGAAAAAGCACAAAATTTGGAGCTGGTGGTGGAGCCACAACAAATGGAAAAACAACCCTATTTAATAAATATAAAAGCGGAGATTCAGGAATAGGAAGACAACCAACAGCACTTAGAAGAGCAAAAAACAACCGAGCCACTGTTTGTGTAGACAATAATTGTGGAAAATTCTTTAACACTTTAGGAAGAGACGATAATTATTCAAAAAATCTGGGAATGAATAACATGTATAACAGACCCAACTATCCTTTGATTAATTTGAGTCAAACAGGAAAAATATAACAAAAATACCAAGTAATAGTGATATTTTTGTTATTTTATTTAATTACCCAACTACAATGAACATGGTGAGCTTGAATCCTTTTTAGCTAATCTTCTGGAGCGTCTTACGGGGGCATTAGCCTGTTCAGCTTTGTTCTGTTCGCGCTTCAAACGTAAGGCTTCACGCTTTGCGCTTAGGGCCTCTTTGCGCATTTCCTCTTGGACTTTTTCTTGAGCTTTTTCTATCATTTTCTCAGCCCTAACTTGCTTCTGGATTTTTTTCATTTCTTTTCTACGCTCGTCTTCCAAGGTTTTCAGCTGCTTTTTGAAGTCATTTTCAACTTCTTCAAGACAATTCACTTCTTTGTTCAAGTTCTTTATAATATAATATCTTCTTCTGTTTAGTTCTTTAATGGATTTCCCGTGTTTAAACCAACAGGTTTTGAGGCGGGAGTCTTCGTTAAGGTCAAAAGGCATTTTGTTTGAAATTTATCTCACTTGTTATTCTTTCACTACATCCTATTAACAACAGAAAAGCATTTCATTTTTTTTTTCAATAATTACAATGCTATTAATAAGGCTTCAATTTGTTTACTACTTAATTTTTCAGGAAAAACAACATTAAAAGTAATTATCAAATTACCAACGTGTTCGTTTCTGGTAAGACCCATGTTAGGTATCGATTTGTAGTAAGATGGTGTTACTATAGAACCTTTGTTATTATTAATTGTATATGTTTTACCATTTAAATGAGCTAACTCGAATGAAAACCCACACAAAGCTTCTTTTAAAGAAATTTTTTTTTCAAAAATTAAATCTAATCCTTGCCTTTTAAAAGCTGTTGAATTTTCTATTTTAACAAATACCTTGATATCACCTTTAATTTGCTCATTTACTAAATTTCCTTTATCTCTTAAAAGAATAATTTCATTATCATCTATTCCTTTTGGTATTTCCACATAAATTGTTTCTTTTTCAAAAGTTTTAGAATTGTCTTGAACTATCCATCTTTCTATTTCAACTGGAATATTAGCTCCATTCATAACCTGTTCCATAGAAATGTTCACAGTTTTTACAATTGGAGTAGGTTTTCGCTGCATATTATTATTAAACATATTTACAGGAATTCCGCCATGGAAAACTCTTACGTTTCCGAAAGGGGATCCTCTACCCATTCCCATTCCCATGCCTGGAGGAATTCCAGTTGAAAAATCTGTGCCTGAATCCATACCAGAAAACCCAAATAAATTTGAAAACAATTCCTCAACATTCACTTCTTGTCCGCCCATACCTCCCATACCTCCCATTGACATGAAAGGATTTTTTTGACCCATGTCATACATTTTTCTTTTTTCCCCGTCACCTAATGTTTCATATGCTTCACTAATTTGCTGAAATTTACCTCTATCTTTGGGATCAGTATTTTTATCAGGATGGTATTTTAAAGACATCTTTCGATAAGCTCGTTTAATTTCCTCTTGACTTGCGTTATCAGATACTCCTAAAACATCATAATAGGTGTCTTTCATAACTAATAATTTTATAGATAAACTTAAACAGTTATTTACGAATAAGATAAAATGAATAATATATTTATAAAAAAATATAAACCCAAGAATTTACACGAATTCGGTCTTAATACAGAATTTTTAAATTTACTTCAAACAAGTAGTAAAACAGATAATATTAACATTCTTCTTGTTGGTCAACCAGGAAGTGGAAAAACATCAATTATTGACACGTTGATAAATGATTATTATAGTTCTTATTCAGAACATGAATATTCAGGTAATATTCTTCACATAAACAATTTGAAAGACCAAGGAATTAATTATTACAGAAACGACGTTAAAAACTTTTGCCAAACTACATCAAGTTTATCTGGAAAAAAAAAATATGTTGTATTAGATGATATTGATTTCATGAATGAACAAAGTCAACAGGTATTTCGAAATACAATTGACAAATATCAATCAAAAGTCAATTTTGTTGCTTCGTGCACAAATATTCAAAAAGTTATTGACAGTATACAGTCAAGATTCATAATTGTAAATATACAATCAGTGCAGAAAGCAGGTTTATACAAACTATTTAAAAAAGTAATTGAAAACGAGGGGATTATTATTCAAGAAGAAACAATTAATTTTGTTATCGAATTGTGTAATTTATCAATTAAAGCAATGTTAAATTATCTTGAAAAATTTAAACTAATAAATGAAGAAATTACATTTGAAATCGCTGTGAAAACATGCACCAATATAGGTTTTAATATTTTTGAAGATTACGTATATAAAACAAAATCAAACCAAGTACATGATGCTATTATGATTCTTTACCAGCTTCATGATAATGGATATTCTGTTTTGGATATTTTAGATACATTTTTTATGTTCGTCAAAATAACCGACATCTTCACCGAGCATGAAAAATACAAAATTATTCCCATTTTATGTAAATACATTTCTGCCTTTCACGACATTCACGAAAATGAAATAGAACTCGCTTTGTTCACAAATAATATTCATACTTCATTATCAACCAGTTAGTTAAAATTTAGTAATGTGAATTCGTTATCATTTAAAATATTATTTATAGAAGAATTTTATATATGTTGGAACAACAGCAATCTCCAGGTTCCAAAACGTGGGCTAATCCTGCTGATAATATTCAAAAGTCAGAGACTCCGTCTTATTTTAAAGCAGTGCCAGGTTACGAAATTATTCCAGTAGGTCCTAAAATGGCTTCTTATAAAGTTGCCAATGAAACTGGATACGATCTTTATATTTTGGCAGGAATTGATGATAATGAGCTGTTTAGTAAACTGATTACAATGAATCTCAATATACCCCAAGGTATTGCTTTTGACGAAAATATTTCTAAGATCTCTCAATTTTTTCCTGAGAATATTAAGGTGATTGGAAAAAAAGTTTCATTCAAAAATGACAACTATAGTGAAAATCTTTCTGGTATTAACGGGCATCAAGATATTTTCATGAAAATGAATATTTATGGTGAAGAATATCTTTGGATTTTATCTGCTTCTGTCGATACCTTAAATAAATTCAAACAGATGGTGATTGTATTTCATGATATTAACAATAATCCTACACAGCAGAGAGCTTTAAATAAGATCAAGTGCTTTAAAAAGTTGACCGAAACACACGAGGTAGTTCACATTGAGCCTGTTGATAATAACTTAGTTGTAACCTACTTTAGAAAAAACTCAAAGTCTTCGGACTTAAGTCAGCCAGGAAGTGTAACTCCTCTCCCTTCATACCATGATGAATTCGAAGATGATTTGTTATTCGAAGTGTCAGATGATGATGATGATGATGAAGATATTGATTCAAAACAAATAAGTCAAGCTCAAATAGAACAGGTAGAATTATCTAAGAGAATCAAAAGAACAACTCAAAAGATAGCGAAAAACATGGTTAAGAAGATGTTCAAAACAATTATCCACGAAACATCAAGCGAATTAACAAAGGAAATCGAAACTATCCTTGGAAATTTAAATTTAAACAAACCAACTGATACTGTGTCTATTGAAGATGGAATAACACTTGATATTGAAGAAGAAACACCTGCTGAACCTAAAGATGAACCTGAACCTCTTGCTGCCGAATCAATAGAAACAAAAAATGACGATGTAGTTCAAAAAGGGCCTAAGAAGAGAAACAAGAAAGTTGTGGATTTAAAAGAGGATTCTTCAAAATTAGATGAAATAGCCTCTGCCAGTATTAAAGAAACTACAGAAATTGTCAAAGAGTCTCTTCCTTTAGAGTAATACATTTTTATGTGCGTTTAATATATTACATGCCCTCTCAATTATTTAAAGAAACAATCCCGTTTGATATATTATTTGATTTTTTGTACAAAGTTTGTGAAAAAGAACATTCATATTATAAATTCAATTCCGATGCTTATAAAAGAGCCAATTTGGATAATACACTTATTACCTTTTTAGAAGAAATTAAACCTTATTACCATATTGCCAAACGTAAATACGTTGATAGGAAACAGACCTACTCAAATTTTGTTACCATTTTACGTCAATTATGTAATAGTTTAAATGTAGGATATACATCCAAAATATTTTACAGCAAATCAAAATACGAAATTATTTACTATATCAATCCACAGTCACAACTTCAATCAGCACTTTAATTATAAAATTATTTTCTGGGATAATAATTTTATTCATTTTAAAGTAGTTCATACTAATTTATAGTTTTTAAAATATTTCTTTGGTTCTGGTTCAATTAATTTTGTTAGATGAATATATTTTTTTAAACTCATGAAAGTATTTTCATCAATAAATTCATTAGCATCCTTTTTTATAAAATAACAATAAACATGATGAATATCACCTCTTTTTCCTATTTCGTTATAAATAACTTTATAGTTACATAACTTTGCTAACTCGCTAAAAAATTTACAAGTATAATTAAAGGCACCGTGGTCTTTTTGGTTTGGATAATACGCAGGCACTACATTGAAAACTATTCCATCTCTTCTTAACATATTATGAATATTTCTAAAAGCCAAATACTGCATATTCTTAAATTCGTCATTTAGTTGACCTACGTGTTCTGTTGTTCCAAAATTAGTTACGACATCAAATTGCTTCCCAATTTTAATTTCATCACATAAACTTAATATTAACGTCTTATCACATTTTGCTTCTACATCTAAACAAGTTACACTTAAAAATAAACTTTCCAAATAATCTTTACAAAATACACCTATTCTACCCACTCTATCCTTTTCATATTCTCTTGGATTAGTTTTTAAAAATTTCGCAACCAAAGGATCGTCTAATTCATTATTTAATATTTTTAATTCTTGTTCACCTAATTCCATAACATCAAGTTCATAAGTTTTTAAATATTCCATAACATATTTTATGATATCCCTTATATCAAATAATTTAACACCCATTATATTTTATAAATACTATAAAAAATAATATAATTTACGCATTTGAAGTTAATATTGCCTTTTTCCACACTTGATAAAAGCAACTTCCATGTAATGCTCTTCTGGGACCTGCTTGGGTATAATCAACATAAAAATTATTATTTTTTAGTGTCTCATCGAAATATTGTTTATGATGCTTTTGTTGAAAATCATTTTCAATCATTATTAAATTCACATTGTCGAGAATTTCTGGTGTGTCTTTTAGGATCCAATATATTGCTCCTTCGCAGTCCAAGACAAGTGTATCGAAATCAATTGAATATTTCTGTTTTAACTCCTCGTAAGAAATTGTGTTTATCCAATGATAACCCGGTTGTAATGTCTCACTTGGTCTTGTATACCATCCTTTTTGGATTAATTTTTTACTTGATAAAGCTGCGCTTTCTACATGAAAATTTAAATTATTTATTTTTCTATTTTTATTTAATCGTTTTGCTATATGCTCGTCTGATTCTAAAGTAACTAAATTACTACTATCGTTTAAGAGGGAAGCAATAATTAATGAATTCCTTCCTATGTTTCCACCAAGTTCCAAAACTTTTTCGTGACCCTTAAGATACATGACTGACATAATTTGTTCTGGCATTTCTTTATTGAAATTGCCTCCACTAAGTTTCAATTTTTCATGCATATCTTTTAATTTTATTTTAACTTCATTGCGAGTCAATGCCATGTATTTAATATCTTGAAAGTTTATTTTTTTAGATATTAAATTTACAAAAGTGTTATAGTATCACCAAACTCTTTCATCCATTTGTTGTATAACTCTATCGGTTTATCCACTACATAACTATAAATATACTTTTTTTTACCTATTTTTTTAATGTTTTCACTTTGTCTTTTCAACTGTGCTTTATCTTGACGGTAAATTTCAAAACCTACTATTTTTCCAAGAGGACCAAATATAAAATAGAATAATTCTACAATCTTTCTCTGTATTTTATTTTTTACTGGAATTAGTAAATTAGATACAAAACGAGTGTTATTTTCATCCAAAGGCACCATTGACGCCCAAATACTGAATTTAATTAAATCAAAATGAATCGTATATGGTGGATAAAACGTAAATTGAGCGGCATTTCCCATATTCACAGAAAATCCAGTTTGATTAAACCAATCCACAACAATATCTTCTTTTTTGGCAACCTGCATTTCTTTATATCTATCCGTAATAAATGGAGGTATACCATGATGAACATGATTAAAATGAAGTAAATCCATGGCATTTTCAATAAATAAATCGTGTCGTATATTAACATCTTGTATAAACCATTGAGTAAACACGTTATTTTTAGATAGAGAAGTAACTGAGTCAATGCTATGATTTTTATTGTCTGTAAGCCAAAGAAGTCCTTGATTTTCAATCACATCATATGTATTTATTTTCACTGGGTCTACTCTACCTAATGCTGGCATATGAACACATTTTCCACATCCATTAAATTCCCATCCATGGTATCCACATTTAATATCTCCTTTGGGAGTTATAACCCCATCTGAGAAAGAACCATGGCGATGAGGACAAATATCAAGTGCACTTCTCCATTTTATCTTATCCCACCATAAAACAAGAGCATTCCCGAGAATATCTATTCTGTGTGGAGTAGTTCTTTTTCGTATCCTTGAAATTGGTATAAATAATGTTTCAACATGTGATATTAATAAATAAAAAATCACTAAAGAATTAAAAATCATCTTTTATACTATTATCTACTATTTTTATACTGGTCATAAAGTAATAAATAAAATAATTATTTCTGTATTTACTTTTCCTTTTTCAATTTTTCCAAATCACCAACCATTAATTTAATACAATCAATGACTTTGAAAAGCGTGTTAGGCACATTGACCGGATTGTTGTGCATCTCTTTCACGTATTCTTCCAGGTCAGCATCTCGTGCTTCTGAATGAATCTTGCTCAAAAGTTCAAACATATAATCGAACACTGACAGTAACGCATTGTCAGACATAGAATTGGAACCAAGTTGTTGTATTATAAAATCAACATCAATTATTTCATCAATTACCTCTTTTTCTGAATTGATAAGTTGTTTGAAAACATTTTTAATAAATGTAAACATACCTTTCACATTCTCAAAATCTCCATTTTTGAATTCCTCACATATCAAATCATAATGAGCTTTGCTGTATTGATCTTTTAATTTATTTATATCTACCATCACTGGAGCATAACTTTTAATTTTTTTAACAAAATCTGGTCCACCAACCCTCAAAGCGCATTTTTCTATTTCTTTTTGAACAGTCTCAAATACAAATTTCTTATCTGTATCTTCAGTATTAGCTATATCAACGGTCAATTGATGGTATTCATTAAAGAGTTGTGACTGTAATATTTCCAAATCTTGATTTTTCCAATTTTTGAAATGATGCACATACTTAATTAAATTTCGTTTTCTATCGTCTTCATCACACTCCAAAAACAATTTGGCAGCTTCTATCACATCTTTATTTATATCGTCTTCCTCATCACCAACAACATCTTTTGGATATTTGTAAATCATAAACGCAGACAACAAATCACGTGACTCAACAAAAAATGTGGCTTTCAACTCATCAATGTATTCTTTTGTGAATGATATTATATCACGTGAGACCAACTTCTTGGCCAAACTCTCAAAACTATCCGTCTCTAACAACTCCTTTTTAAGAAAATTCATTATAAAATAATTATTATATTTTTTTAAATACAGAAAATATAATTATTAAAAAGATACTTAAAAAGCCTAAATAATCTAACTAAAATTTTCGGTGAATTAATTAGTTACCAGCATATGAAGGGTGTTTTAATTTCAAAACATTGTTTCCAAGATAGTCTGGTTTTAGTCCCCATACTGGAGCTTCACTGGGAACACTCCAGAAACTGACCCATCCAGGATTAGCCTTTAGTTCTGTAATTATGGCACCATTTTCGTCTACTACATTTACCATAATAATATATTTACTCAAAATTATGTTTGCTTTCAATACTTGACTAATTGACATTCTGGTAAAATACTCAAACTTACGTCTCTTCAATAAATCCTTAGCCGGTATCCATATTCCAAGCATGTTAGGAGAGAACTTAATGGGTGTGTTTCCCATAAGTTGTTCAACTGTAACAGGTTCGCCGTTAATATCTTTAACTCCAATCTCTGAACCTGAAATAACATTAATGCGCTGATTACGGATTCTTCCTTCAATCCATCTATCAAAATCACCCACAAAGACAGACGCAGCAGTGAAGTCGCTTGAAATAGTTCTCTGCATGAAGTCCATTAATTCCATAATGGTTTGATTTTTACGTGGTGCTCCCATAAAATCTATACTTGGATAGAAAGAAAAAGAAGAAGATGTCATATTTCTATCTATGTTTTCACAAACAAATGGTTTGTCGTCTTGTGTTCCTTTGGTATACAATAATTCAAGGTCTTTCATACATAAAAACGAAACAGGAATATTAACACCTCCATAAATGTAAAGTAATTTGACCATACCTAAAGCCCTCATTTTATCACTGATTGGATTGCTAATTAAATTCATATCAATCTTCCAGTCAGGAATCAACTTGGGGAACGTTGTATCGTCAATAATACAAATACGAAACTTATCAGCACATTTATTTATAATGGTCTGAATAGTTACATACAAATATGGTTGATTCAAATCATAATTGCTTCGAGACCCAAAGCTTTGCCAATTTCGAGTGTTATATTCATATGGAATATGTATCCACACAATAGGTTTCTTACTTTGAGCTAAATCGTCGCGTTGTTCTTCCAAAATGTCTCGAATTTTGCTATAATCAGTTATTTCACTCATCTTGCCTTGCTTCTCCAGCATCCTTCTGTGTAAAAACAAAAGAACAGAAACAATCGAGATTAGTATAATGAGATTTAAGAATTTTTGCATATATTATACCTTTATATTTTTTTTCGTATACTTATCAGCGTTTGTTATCTATCTTCATGATATTTCCCCAGAACTCATTATTTTTTTCTTGAGCTGCTTCCGTTTGTTTCGCAAGTTCGTATGCCCTATGCGTCGATAACGAAGATTCTTGTTTCTCTCGTTGAGCAAGATATTGATTAGCCTGAATTTCTGATATAGGAACCGTATTCTGATTATTCCGATAGGCTACAATCTCATTCACATTACGAAACTTCATGGTATTAGCATAATCCTCATTAGTAACAGGAATAACACTTTCTACATGCGCCTGTTTCAAATCCTGATATACTACATTACTAAACATATCTGAACTATAATTGTCCTGTGGTCCATCCAAGAGGTCGGAAGCACCAACTCCTTGAGCAGTCATATCTTCTATTCCTTTATGAACAACAAGTTCTCTCACTTCTTTCTTTCTGTGTTCAAAATGTTCATTCATAGCCCTCATATTTTTAATTTCAGTATTATCAACATTTTCTTCAGATTTTAACCAAGAACCATATCCAAGTTCATCCTCCTTAGAAGAAACCTTTTGCTTTTCAAACTGTTCATTGAACCAATCATTAAAATGATTAGATTCTTTCAATTTTTTATTCTCTTCAAAGAATTTTTCAAGGGCTTTGTGTTTGCTTTCATCATCTGTTTGAAAAGGAACATACTCCTCTATATTTAATGTCTTTTTCACGTTCTTATTTTTAAACTCCCAAATAGAAAATAGAGTCTTATATGCTTTAGAATAAAATAGAAAAAACTTCGGTTCTAAACGTGATTTATCAGGATGAAGACGTAAAACTTGCTTTTTGGCATTTTTTAAATGATTCTCGTTAAAATTTTCTGGAACCTGGAATAGATTCAATATATCATTTAAACTATAATTATTAATATCAAGGTCAACTGTTGTAATGGTATTAGGCGGATTATTCATATATTACTCCTCTGGAAAAATATATGAAAAAATAACGATGCTTTTCTCTCTTTATAATTATTTAAGTTTACTCAAATCTACCACATCCTCTACGTTTTCAACTTGATTTTGATAAGATCCACAACGCTGGAAAAATGCGGCTAACATTCCAGGGTCTGCTCCTGTAACACTATCATCAGGTATATAACTTGTGTTTCCTTTTTTATAACATAGAATTACTGGAATACCATTCACCATACGTTTAGACTTCATCATAGCATAAAGATCATCACATTCATCAACATCTAAATCGGCACAAAGAACATTAGGTGGTGAAGTAGCAAAGAATCCTTCCAAAACGGGAGCAATCCTTTTACATGGACCACACCATGTTGCCCCTAATTTAATAATAATGAGACCGGGATTAACCTTTAATAATTCAAAGAATTCATTTCTTGTTGGAATAGCAGCGATAATCTGCTTCTGCATTTGTAATTCTTATATACAAAAAAAATACAAATAAAACGTTTTATTCCGAAATACCTCTATCTACAATGGTGGTTTTGGCAATTGACTTGATGATCTTTCCAAAATCACGACGCTCAGCAACATGATTAGCAGGTCCCATTGCTTGGACCATCATTTTCAAATAAATATCATTCTTTTTATTATCATATTGGTCATATCCTGGATTCTCTTTTTGCCAATCATCAAATAACATGATATTTTTGTTTGAAAGATCCTTAATTGCCTTCTTTAGTTTATCTTGATTCTGATTATCTTTCTCCCATTTGTCCTTATCTTTTATATGAAGAACCTCTCTTTTCAAATCACTACAATGAATTGGACGTTTTGTAACATCCAACTCGTTCAAACCTCGAACAAACATTCGTGATATTCCCTCAGCATAACCGAGTTCACCAACCTGCTCCAAATCTTGAAGATTCAACTGAAGGGATTTGATAAAGTCAGTAATGTTCATCGCATCTTTACAGGTTTCATTCAGAAAAAATTGGAGATTGAATGTCTTGTTGTTACTGTTTGTTTGAGTTATGTTGTTATTACCTTGAGTATAATGATTACTCACGTTGCCCTTGGCAACTTCCTTTGACATCTCAACTATCTGATTGTTTTGCGTAATAATCAAGTCCTTGAATTCTTGATTCTGCTTCACAAGCATCATGATGGTTTCTTTGTCAGATGCGTCCGTTGGTTCGTGACTGATTATGGTATTAGTTTCTGGAACTACTATACAACTTTCCCCAGCACAACGTTGCTTATGTTTCCATAATCCTCCATGCGTCTTAAAAATTTTTCCACATGGGCATTCATACACACTGGTTTCCCGTGGCGACTTTTTTGCGACTTTTGCGACTTTTTCTTCAACTTTCTGACGGGAAAGGTGTTTACGAGTCAAAAGATGCTTTTGAAGGTCAGATTTTTTAGAGCATCTATAGTTACACTTATCACACACATAATCCTTAAATGTCATATTTGTCGCCAACTTTCTTCCTATACTTCCATTTGTTACTGAAGCAAGTTTATGCTTTGACATATGATTCATATACTCTGTTTGCCCAATACATTCAAGGTCACATAATTGACAGATAAATCTGGGCGAGTTTTCATCACTTCCAAATACTTCCATTACTTCCTAAACTAGGAAGTCAAAAAAAGTCGCCAGATTGAACGAAATAACAGTGAAAAATTTATCGTAACAACATTTTCGGTCAAAAATACCGTTTTTAGAGCATTCTCGTCACAGGTCATATTTTTTGGACCCTTTTTCCAAAACTATTTTCAGGATCACAAAATTGGACATTTCTGCAGATCTAAAAATGTCCATTTTTCAAATTTTCAAAATACTTTTGGAAAAAATACCTCAAAATATATAGGCTTCAGAAATAGCTTATATATATTATTGATTATTGAACTTAAAGAACGATCTAATACATTTTTGTTTACATAATATATATGACAGGTAAGTCGTTTAGTTATAAATGTATTGAAACAAAGATGAAAGGGGGAGCTAAGATCATAAGAAAAGTTACTATCAAAGGAAAGAAAGGGTATAAATCAGTCACTACAAAAAAGAAAAATAAGAAAGCAAAAACCGTGCGAAAATCATTAAACCCCGAACAAGTCGAAATGGTTAAAAAAGGTAAATTCATCCGTGGTTTGTTCAATGATTGTGGAAACTCCAAAACAAGAAAAAATAGAAAACATTAAAAAGGACATAAAAATACTTAGTAAGTATTGTTATGACACTACTGTATCGATTGATACCTTTGAGAAATTTAAGACGCACAGCAGGTGTAAAGTTCGATGAGATTGTTCCATCAGACATACCTAAAATTGATGGGATTGATCGTGTTATCCACGGTCCAAATAGTATTTCGCCCGGTCCTGTTGAGGACGCAGTTCCTCCTGTAAGAAGGCCTTGGTATATGCATCCAGGTCAGGATGATAATCTAATGGTCCTTCAGGGAACTCGCTATGTAGATATATTCTGTCCCACAAAGAGACAAAGGGCCTCTTTTGTAATTACACCTGATAAGGTTTACAAAAATGATAAACTTTACTTCGATGGACCTGCGATGGTTGTATGGCCTGCTGGTATTTTTCATCGAATTATAACTGGAGAAGAAGGTAGTATTAGTGTGAACTTTTCATCACGCACTAAAAATTTTGATTTGAGCACTAACTTCAACATTTATGACTTGGATGTTCATAGTGGTGATTACCGTTTACTTAGAGATGGAAGTGAAGACCAACCTGATTTGAAATATAAATATCCTTCTTCTGAGATAGAAAAGTTGATTAAGGATAGCTAAAGATAAAGTTTTATAAAATATTTACTTAGCTAAGTAATCGAGAGCACTTAATAATACACGTTCTTGATCATTAAGTCGCTGAAATATTAAACACTCATCAAATTTAAGTTGGAAATGACGGTGAAATATACCTTTACACACTATAGCAATTCCTTCGTCTGTAAAACGAATATCACATACCCATGCTCCTTTGGATAAATTTACATTCGCTGGATTAGATACACATAACCAACGAATATAAGCTCCTGAATTAAGACTTGATACATCATCAATGTACTTGTAACCTTCAAGTTTTGATATAATTTTTTTTTCTTCCTTTGGTTCCAATTCTAATTCCTGGATAACGGAAATATTGTTTTGATCTATTTTTTCAGTGGTCATATCAATAATTTCCTCATTTTCATCTTTATCTAATGCTTTCAATAATTTTTCAATATCCATGCTCTGTATGTTATATATGTAGATTCTATATGGTTTCTACATATATCTCACAATCTATTTATTTCATTAAAATAGAGAAGTCCCGAAAAGTCCTCCACCAGCTTCATTAGCAGCCATAGGAGCAGGTGGTTCCATACCACCAGGCATAGCAGCATTCTGGAGAGGGTTGGTAGTATTTTGATACATATTGCTATAATCAGCTATTTGACCGTTTCCTGTGTTTGGTAGTGACCCAATATCAGTTGTTCCATAAGATCCACCTCCATTAATGGCTTGATCCATGGCAGCTTGACCAGGGTTAATAGGAGGAGGAGGTAATTGTTGTGCTACAGCTGATTGTGCTTGAGATTTTTTAGCGGCTGCTGCTGCTTTTTGTTTCTTTTTCTTTTCAGCTTCATTAGTTCCGTTATATAAATCCATAACTCTCTCGCAAAGAATACTTACCTTTTCACCAAGCTTGGTTTGAAGACTAAGTGTAATCATCATAACAGCTAAAATAATGTATACAACTTTGAATTCAGGATAAGAAACACCACTGTAAGTAGGAATAAATTCAATAATACGATGAATAAAGAATATTCCTAAAAACATGAGAGAAACTTGTAAAACAACCTCTAATGTAATTTCAATGTTTCCTTTATTATCATCAGCTTGTGGTATATATGTCTGCATAAGTTTATTAATGATAACCACAGGCACTAAAGCGACAAGGGAATATTGAACAATATTTAACATGTCGGCCTTAGACGATTCATCAAAATTAAATACGTGTTTGAAAAAACTGGAGAAACCTGTTTTATTATCTAAACTTTCCATATGATTTATAGGAAGAAATTAATATTTACGGCAAGAAGGAAATGAATTTCTGCGTTGAAAACTTAAAAACAACTTATTTATTTATAGAAATGAGTAGTTCAAGATCGGTTGCAGCAGCTCGTGCCAGACGTGCTGGAGGATCAGAAACTTCCAAACCAAGACCAACACAGATGAGAAATCCAGCTCAATTTCAATCTCAACCCCAGACTACTCCTGTTCAAAATACTAATCAAGAAAAAAAGGACCCAATCGATAATAGACTTTCAGTATCTGACGCTTTTGCCCTGGTAACAATTAGACTTGGGCGTGTTGAAATGGCATTACAAAAGCTTGATATTAACAATATTTTAAAGAATGTTTCTGATGGAGAAAACTCATCCTCGATTGCGAGTAACGTAATTGTAAAATCGATTTCAAGTAGAATAGACGATTTAGAAAGATCGATTGAAGAATCCCAGAAAGGAGGTAGTTTATCAGACGAACACCTAAATACAATTGAACAACTTCAAAACAAGGTAACTTCTCTTGAAACTGAACTAAGGGAAACCAAGGACGCAATTTACAAACTACAAAATTTTGCGTTGGATGCTAATCAGCGTCTTTCAACTATTGATGCTTCTTTGGTTTCACTTGCTAAATCTTCGGCTACTAAAGAAGGAAAGAATGAAAGTGATAATGATGATGAAGAGGAAGAGGAATCTTAGGAGACAGACACCTAATTCAATAATAATTTGAATTTATTCAATTTCGTATAAATTCAAAAAAACCATTGTGTGTTTTTATTAGTTCATGAAGATAATAGTGGGAATATTTATTTTTTGTATAATTTTGTTTTTGTATCTTCATGTTACATTTCAATTACGAACAAGTGATGATTTAGATGTATATGAAATAGATGCCAATTCCAAAGAAAGAATGGAAGAGGTATGTGACGTTCGACAACCTGTAATGTTCGAATATTCCAATGATATTGTAAAAAGAGATATAAAATTAGAACAATTGGCAAAAAGATTTCCTTCATTTGATGTTAACATGAGGTCATTAACAGAAGCTAAAGATGATAGTTTATATTCACCTGTTCCCCTTCGCAGTGCTCTTCAGGTGGTTGGGAAAGATACAGACAAAAAATTCTTTTCTGAAAATAACAGTTTGTTTTTAACAGATTCTGGAGGAGTAAAAAGTATGAGCTATCATGATGAATTTTTGAGACCTTACATGGTATCTAATTGTAATTATGATTTTATGTTTGGTTCAAATGGAGTAACAACACCTCTTCGGTATGAAGTGAATTATCGGAATTACTTTTACGTTACCGAGGGCGAAATAAAAATCAGAATGGCTCCGCCTAAAAATTCCAAATACATGATGGAACATGCTGATTATATAAATTATGAGTTTAGATCTCCTATTAATCCTTGGAAGGTTCAAGACGAATTTTTATTAGAATTTGATAAAGTAAAATGTGTTGATGTTACAATAACTCCAGGTAAAATTATTTTTATTCCAGCCTACTGGTGGTATAGTATTGAATTTGGAAAAAGTTCTACCATCGCGTGTTTCCGATACCGCACATACATGAATAACATATCTATTATTCCAAGAATTTGTATGTATTTTTTTCAGCAACAAAATTTACTTCATGATGGAGTAAAAAGCCGAGTTGGGACTGAAGTTTCCAACGAAACAGAAGAGACACAAATACCCAACACTGTAGATGAAGACAACAAACAAGAAAAAAATGATACAATGTAATCTATACCACAGGAATATACTATATAAAGTTATCTATATAATATAATCACATAAGTGGAGTATGTTTAAAATTCATATTGAAAATAGAAACTATCAAGAATGGTCATGTATGGAAGAGAAAAATATGACTTCGGTTACCATGGATGGATTAGATCCTATTCAATCCAAATTGCTTTCTGGAGATTCATTCAATCTTTCCAAAGAGGGATATGTGGAAATTAAATCTTCTCCCCTTAGGCAAATAGATACCATTCCTGGTGTTCTGGATTTAAAAACAAATAAGACTTATGGCAGAGAAAGAGATGGTAAAAAAAGACTTTTGTATCGTGTGGTTCCAGATGATATAAGATTACCAGTGTTTCTTGTTCCTTATGAGCAAAAATATATGGGATTTTCAAAGGTATTTCAAAATATTTATGTTATTATTCGATATGAAAGTTGGGAAGACAAACATCCACATGGTAAAATAACAGCTACAATAGGTTCTGTTGATATTCTATCAAACTTTTATGAATATCAATTATATTGTCGAAGTTTGTATGCTTCAATAACAAGATTTAACAAGGATGCTTGTAAGAAAGCGCGTCAATTATCTGAATCACAAGGAATAGAAGGTGTAATAAATATTCATGGAAAAAATATAGAAGATAGAAGAGGAGCAGAATGGAACGTGTATACAATTGATCCTACAAATAGTGTTGATTTTGATGATGGATTTAGCTTGAAAGAAGAAGATGATGATTTAAAATTAAGTATCTATATAGCAAATGTAACAATTTTGCTTGATGCTATGAATTTATGGGATTCATTTTCAACTCGTGTTTCAACAATTTATTTACCTGATAGAAAACGACCAATGTTACCAACTATTTTATCAGATAATTTATGTAGCTTACAAGAAAATACAACAAGATTCGCTCTCGTTATGGATATTTCGATTAACAAAATAACTTATGAGTTGAAGGATATATCTTATAAAAATTGTGTGGTGAAAGTATCCAAAAATTATCGTTACCAAGAAAAAGACTTATTGGAGTCAGAAAATTATCAAATACTTGAAAATACTGTAAAAGAATTAGCTAAAAAATATAAATATATTCGAAATATACACTCGAGTCATGAAGTAGTAAGTTACTTAATGACGATGATGAATTATTATTGTGCTCGTAATTTATTAGACAATAGGCAGGGCCTATTCAGAAACAGTTTGTTAAAAACAAATGAATTTGTTGTTCCCACAAATTTAAGTGACGATGTATCAGATTTTATTAAAATTTGGTATAGTTCAGGAGGCCAATATATAAACGGAAATTCAATTAAAGATGACATAAATTCTGTTAGACACGAGTTAATGAATATGGATGCCTATATTCATATTACAAGTCCTATAAGACGATTAGTTGATTTGTTAAATATGATTAAGTTCCAACAAATCAATGGATTAATTACATTGAGTTCAAGATGCATAGAATTCTACAATCAATGGACGACAGTTGAAAAATTAGATTATATTAACACTTCGATGCGTTCAATTCGGAAGATTCAAAGTGATTGTAGTATGCTTGAATTTTACACAAATAACCAAGAAGTTACTCAAAAAATATATTCGGGAGTCATGTTTGACAAGGTAAAAAGATACGATGGAATGTTTAAATATGTAGTTTACTTGCCAGAATTAAAATTGACAATGCGTATGTATGTATTTGAGGAATTTGAAAATTTCGAAAAGAAAAATTTTAAATTATTCTTGTTTCAAGACGAGGACAGCTTGAAAAAGAAAATACGTCTTCAAATTATAGAAGAAATAATCTAACCGAAAATTTAATTATGGCTTTTTTACCTCTTTCATAACGATTTCATTAGTTAATGTATTTCTAACAAATGTAACAAATGTTCCGTCTTCCCTTTTGTATACTCTTCGCCCTGTATTTATATTTGGGATATTTTGTTTTAATTTGTCAACAGTGAATCTTGGAGGTCTATAGGTTTTTTCCATCGTCATACCAGGAGATATACTGTTTGGTGGTTTATCAAATCTTACTTTATTAGGGACGTTTCGAGGAACTGGAGGAACCGGAGGATTTGTAGGTATAGGTGGAGGTGAGTGAGGAGGTTGACGAGATGATGATTCGTCTTTGTTTAAAGAGGCAGTGATTAGATCTTTTTTACGGTGCATGGCGTTGTTAACCTGAACATTTATTTTGGATACACCGGGGTCAGGATGATAAGCAGGAGGCTTAACAGATTGCGACAGTGATTGATTATCAGAATTTGTATTCTCTTTTTTTATTATTTTAGCATTTAAATTAACTTTTTTATAACATAATCTGTGTAAAATTTTACAAATAGGAGGCTGGTTATTTTCAATTCTATTAATTGTAATTTCCCTCATTTTACAACAATAATCACATTGACATCCTTCATCAAAGTAATGGTCGGTTTCTATGTCAACTTTTCTTTGATTCTCAGATGATATATCTGTATAAGCATTATATTCACTCAATGAAAATGGATGATGGAATTCTGCCATTTGTGGAAATAATTCTTTAAGGTAGTTTTCTCTTTCATCAGGAGATAGATAAAATTTGAAACATTTACTTTCTGATATCATTTGAATAAAATTAATAGGAATTTTGTAATTTTCTTTAAATTTTTTGTAAAGATCACTCAAATCTAAATTAGACCGTGCGTTATCCTTAATTGGTGTAATTTTTATATCAAGAATAGGTTCAAGCAATTCTTTCCATTTATCAAAATCTCTTATTCTTAATTTTAAAAAGGTAATATTTTTTTGTTTTAAAAAAATTATATCATTTTTCCCATCGAAACCATTAATTTTATCTATATCTTGAGGAAGATTGTATTGTTCTAAAAAATGGTCCTCTTCACCAATATAGGGGAAAACATTATTGAAACGTTTAATAATTCTTTCAAGATCATATCTTTCTAACGTCGGTACATCAGCATTAAAATGGTATGAAGCAAGTTTTCCAAAAAATTCCGACATTTTTCTTTCTAATGGTTCTCTGAATATATCTATAACAAAAACCTCTCTTCCCAAAGAAGCGTTATATTGAATAATATCATTTACTTTTACGTTATGAATATTTCCAACATATTTTAACATTTGTTCGTCATGAATATGTAAAACTTTGTAAATATGTCCACCTGATAATCTAAGAGTGGAAACTAACGATGTAGATCCAACTCTTGGAGGACAATAAACAAAAATGACCTTTTCTTCTTTTATTTTATCAAGACCTAAAATTTTATTTGAAATTCTCAAGGATTCTAAATTTGATTGAATATAATTTTTTGAATTCATTGCAGTTTAAATATATATCTAATACAAAAATATTAAGAATTTTATCTGTATTATAAAATTAAAAATAAGAATGAATAATATTCAAACTTATTTTTATTTATTTTTTGAAAGTCAATCTAAGGCGTCACATGGGCAACACTATCATCAACAACATCCGAATCACATGATTCACCAGCATCAGGCTCTCCTTCACGAGGTCCAGGGCCTCGTGCCTTGGCACTACCCTTTGGACGCAAAGCTCTCACCTCGCGGCGTGTCTCACACATAAGCTGTCCTTTTCCGATTCCAGAAATCTCAATTGCTTGAAACTTGTGCTTTCCAGTAGAAAGCTCATTCAAAGCAAACTCAACATATTCTCCTTGGACAAGATACTTGTATTGCTGGTCACTAACCAAAATCGATGAATGGTGAACAAAAACATCAGTTCCCTTAATGTCTCCAGTGGAAGCGGTAATAAATCCATAACCGGATTTGTTGTTAAACCACTTGACTCTCCCTGTAAAGCGTTCAGCAGAGGATGTTTCAATATCGGACGCGCTCATATTGATTATAGTCTTTTACTGTGTTTATCTTTATATTATTTTAGACTAAATAAAAACTTCTTGATTTGATTTATGGTTTCATTTTTTTGTTTTGGTTCCGTAAATCGGGATGTATGATTGCCTTGAGTAACTAAAAATTTTATATTTGTTATATTATTTTCATTGGCAAACATAACATCATCAATTGTTTTACTAAGAGGAAGCTGCTCATCATTTACAGTCAAAATAACTAAAATGGGAATAGGAAATGAAGTCATGTTAATAGGGGGATAAGGCATTTTACGGCGTTGATTAAAATGACTATTAATCAAAATACAAGCTTGAATATTAGACAGCCCTAATAGTTTTTCAATTTGATAATACCAAAGACATATTGACCCTCCAAAAGAATGGCCGATTAGAACTGTATTATTTTTCATACTAACTGGTGGAAAATATTTCACTGTAGAGACTTGATAAGAGGGCGGTAATGATCTTTCAAGCTGATTTAAAAAAGGCTGATAAAAAGATTCGTTTATTAAAGAACCCTTTAAAAATCCAATCCGGGTAGATGAACAAGTCTGAGTTTTTGTTCTATCCGAAAATAGTCTATAAGAAAAAGAAGAACAAAAAAGTAGCGTGTATAACAACACACTGATTACCATGTTGTTATATATGTTTAATCAATATTTAAATACGTTAATTAATTATTTTTTTAGCTTTCATCTACCTTAGGAGCCAAATAAAATAATAACTTTCCACCATCACCAACATCGTATTTAATTCTTATAGGATAACAATTAGAAATGGAAATCTGAACCTTTTTTGATACCTTAGTATTGGAACATATATCATGCATTCTATAAAGAGCAAACGATACTTTCATATCGACACCCTCATTAATCTCACATTCCGTTTGAGGAGAATTAATAATGTCTACTTCCATTTTTCCAGCCTCAATACTTTGAGTTACAACTTGAATTTTGTCGTCTGTGTCAGAACAAATAAAATCCATACTATCACCAAATATTTGAAGTTGACTAATAATAGATGACATTCCAGCCGATGGCATAGTGATTTCAACATCACTATCAAAATCAGGAATTGCTAACATTTCTGACTCAATATCCATTAAGGGCAATTGGAAATTTTTATGAAGTGATGACAAAGAGTTATCAGCGTCATCAGCCAAATCAGCAAAATAAACATACAACTTGTCAGATGTATTCTCAAGATACTCCAATTTAATTTGTTGTGTTTTTCCTCTTGTTTGTAGAACTTTGGAAAATACTCCAGCGTGAATGCCAACAACAATATCTCCATCACTTTTCTTTTCGTATAGATCGAACCAATCCTTAGGTAGATGAATTTCGAAAATAACAATATGGCTTGAATCCATTGACTGAACGTAAAGTTGTTCTTCATTAAATGTAATGTTTATATGGTCAGAAAAAATTTTTACATGTTGAAAAATACTACAAAAAGCTTCTGCAGCAGTCTTGTCTCGAATTTCAATATTCATTAATTTGAAAACATTCATTTGTTTAAATGGTTTGCCAATGTTAATTATTAATGTCCAAAAGTAGTATCTTTAACCATAATATATGGTTGTCCATAGTCTCGTAAAAAATAGTCGTAAAAATATGTATCATTATTTTTTAAAGGAATCTGTTCGAAACAGGGATTTATACAAGTAAAATATAAAGCAATAATTCCTTGATCATTAGTAATACTAATAGGATATTTATATGTCAAATCTAAAAGCTTAGAAGACATATTTTCCTCGATTAAATTTGTATCAAATAACATGATAGTTGTTTGAGGATAATTAACATTTAAACAATAAGTTTCTCTAAGCTTTTGAAACTGTTCCTTAAAAGTATCGAATTGGCAATCAAGAAATAAACTGTATTTTGGGTAATTGTCAGAATGAGCTAATAATTTATTTTTTCTACGAACATTCAACATAGGATTGATATCATTGAATATAGTTAATCCGCAATCCATGTAAAGTATATAATCCCATTTTTTGAAATATTCTGAGAACAAATAAAATTTATGATACTGAAACAATTTTTCAAACCAGAAGGAAGGTCTATTCAGTTGTTTTTGAAGTTCCACAAATTCAGATGTAAATTGAATATCTGGAAAATGTTTAATTATAATGTTATTTTTTGTTACGAATTCAGAATTTTTGAAATCATCATTATTTAAATCGTCTCCAATAATTAAACAAATATCTCCTGTATATTTTCCTACTGTAAGTAATTGCGAACACGTTTCATAAAATTTTTCAATATATTTTTTATTTGATACGAAAACACAGCAAATTTTTTCTTCCATTCGTTTTAATTTTTCAATATAGAGTGTAGCATCCATTAATTCTTCTTGTAAATGTGTTAACCAATCTGATTTAGTTAAATCATCTCGTTCTAATGTGGTTCCATATTTTTCTTTCCCAACTATAGCTCTTCCTACAAATTTGTCCAATACATTAGTTACTATGCTGTCTACTTTATCATCAGACATAATTTATTAATAACAACAAATAAATTAATCCATATTGTTTAACGTAAACCCGATATTATTAAGAAATAATATATTTTGTGTTGCTACTGTATGAATATTCTTTTGATATTCCAATTCTTTCTTTTTTGGTATAGAGCTATGGGGTTCAAGGAAATTATATTGAACTCGACTAATCATGTTGTAGTAAGAGGTTCAATAGATAGTGATGTAGCAAGTTCGTTTATTTATAAACTAAATACATTAGCAAGTAAAGATGTGTTTGTTTATTTAGATACTCCCGGTGGTTCAGTTGAGAGTGGAAATAAAATGTTGATGGAAATCCAAAAATACAATTTATCATGTATAGCAGACAGAGCTTATAGTATGGGTTTTGTTTTACTTCAAGGATGTAAAAATAGATATATACGTCCATACAGTAGAATCATGCAGCATCAAATAAGTTATGGAATTCAAAATGAAAAGGGAAAAATTGATAATTATGCTAATTTTATTGATCAAATTGAAGATGAATTAGTAGAAATGCAGTCGTCAAAAATTGGGCTTAATAAAGATCGTTTTCGTCTAAGAACTATGAACGAATGGTGGATGATGGGAAAATACGCTATTGAAAATAACTGCGCAGATGAAATAGTTGATATATTTTGTGATTCAAAATTAGTGAAACAAAACGAGACAAATGATTTTGGATTTTACAAATTAACTTATTCAAAATGCCCTCTTATTTCTGATCCGATTGAAATAGTTTAAATAATTTTTCATATTGGGGAAAAGAATTTTCTTCTGAAATGTTAATTATTTCAATAAATTTTTTGAAAAATGGAGGTAACCCTCTTGTATCAAGCATTAAGGTTCGTTTTAACATAATCATATATTCTCTTGTTGAACCTGGTTTATCCCATGGAATTTTTTGAAAATAAAGTCCTATAAAAACATATAGAAGGGATTCAATATCATCAAAAAATTTTGGCTCTATTTTTTCGTGAACACGTCTGCTCATATACGTGGGAGTTCCAATACTTGAGTTTGATTTTTTATCTTCTGGATTGAATCGTCGAGTAAATCCAAAATCAATTATATATATTTGTTCTATGTTGTCGTCATTTAAAAGAAAATTAGCAGGTTTTAAGTCGCAGTGAACCATCCCTTGATTATGAATTTCTTTCAGGGTTTGTAATATTGATTTTCCTATTTTACAAATATCTTCCATTGGCATTTGTTTTAATCTCTCTTTTCTAATTTTCAATGATTCTGAATAGAGAGGTAATACAAGGAAGGTAGATTTAGAATCATAACCAAACCATTTCAAAGAAGGAATTCCTTTAATTCCAGATAAGTGTTGGTATATTTTTGCTTCATGTTTTAAACTATTGAGTTTGACATCTTTGGGTTCCGTTTTTATAGCTACTAATTCGTTAGTTCTCTCGTGTTTTCCTTTATAAATTAAACCAAAACTTCCTTCTGAAAGTGATTCAATTATTTTATATTTATAAATGCTCATAGATTATGAGTTGATATATACTTAAATTGGTAAAACATAATTTGATTTCAAAATCAAATTATGAAATTATTCTTTGTTTTAACATTCACAATCCTTAGGACAGTTGAGTTTCTTTTTTTCTTCATCATAACATTCACAATCTTCAGGGCAATTGGTATCTTCTTTTTTTAATAATCCCGATACACAAGAACAAAGTGAACGCTTTGCTGAACTAACAGCATTCAAAAAACGCTCCTTGAGATCTCCAGCTTTTTCCTTAACATCTTCGTGTTTATCTTCAATAACATCTTTTACATTCTCTAACTTGTCTTTGGCAAGATCAATTGTGTTATCAACAATTTCATCTTCGACCTTTTCCAAAGCTAGTTTTGCCTTTTCTTCAACTTCTTTGTGTAGTTTTACCACATCATCGCTAATGTTTTTTACAACTCCTGTGATAGCAACTGACTCTTTATTATCCTTTGTATCGGACATTATATATTTTACTAATAATATATTTTATTTAATACAAATTTTAAATATATAAAGACTGATTTGTCACAACATATTTCATTGTCATGTGAGGAATTTCTCGAAGCGCAGCAAGAAAATCCATTCTACCTTGAAATTCAGCAATTTTTTCCATTTCACCAGCAATATTATTGATTTTCATCAAAGATTTCACAAACTCTCCCAAAAATATTTCCTTTTCTCCTTCAAGATTTTGTAATAAACGCTTACAATCTTCTACATTATTACAATCACACCATTGGGCGGTTTCATACATTAAATCATAATGATAATCATTCATAATGGATTCAGATGACCCACTCAAAGATAAGCCATATTCTTGTTCTTTAGATAAATATTCCCAATGCTTTTCAATAACATCTTTTGCTAATTCATCTACTATATTATCTCCTGAATGAGGTCCTACACTTTTTATATCGTCTCTAACTGTGACGTTTGTAAAACAACTAAATAGAGCAACAAGCTGTTTTGGTGTTAGGTCATAAAGCTTGTTATCACAAATTATTTCTGAAAATACCAAACATGGTATTTCTCGAATATTACATGCTACCTTTCCTTTCGTAGTTAATTCCCAAGTCAAACTACCATATTCTGAGTGGTTCTCTTTGTCTTCTCCACATGGATTAAACACAGAAGGACGTTGAATAAAATTCTCATTATCCAAAATATTCATTACTCCCTCTACATTATTATGCATTAGTTTGGAAATTCCAGATATTTGATTAGACAGTCCTTCTATCTCCTTTTCAAGAACATTTTGATTATATTTTTTGGTAAGGTCTTCTTTTATAGCAGGGTATTCGCTAATAATTTCTTCCATTTTTTTTTCAACATCACGTCTTTTTTTATTTTTCAGAGTATTTACTGTAGATGTTAACTGAAGATATTCTTCCACAATATAATAAGGTGCTGAAAAATCGTAACTATCGTTTTTTTTTAATGTTAAATTTTTTATTTGGGAATTTATATAATTCATCTGACCCTCAATATCATTTTGAATCATGCTTCTTCTTGTGTAGGTAAGGAAGTCAGTATCTCCAATATCAATAAGATTCAGAAGTAAATTGTATGATATTTTGAATTTACTTTTTAATGATTGGGGTTTTCCATGCATCATTTTTTTATAGCTTACATGATCAATCAATGGTCGTGAAAAAAGATTAATAAGATGAATTACGTGTCCTATTTTATCAATACCTCTCCGACCGGCTCTTCCTGCCATTTGGGTATACTCGTGTGATAATAGAGTACGTTGAACAGTTCCATCAAACTTGGATGAACTTGTAAATAAAACTGTTTTTGTGGGCATATTCACTCCAATACTAAATGTTTCAGTCGCAAACAATATTTTTATGTATCCTTTTGCGTATAAGAGTTCAATCATTTCCTTTATTACAGGCATAACACCTGAATGATGAATAGCTATACCTTTTTCAAGTAAAGCAACAGCGTTTACATATTCTGGTAAATGAAGATATTCTTCAAAATTGGGGAGTTTTCGAATGATTTGTTCACATTCATTACGAACAATATGAGGAACTTTTGAATCAACTTCAAGAAGAGGAGTCGTTATTTCGTGAGCACATACTTCAAGTTGTTTCCTTGACAGAACAAAACACAGAGCCGGTAACATGTTTTTCTCCTTCATAAATTTACAAACTTTATTTAATACGTGTTTTCGGTTCATACGCAACTTATTTTTTTCAAATAGATCAAGAACTTTTTTAATTTTATGATAACTTGGCTCTAAAAATGACCCCTGTGAAGTTTGGATTGGAATTAGTCTATCAGTAACCTCTTTAATTTGGGTTTGAGTAACCTTATCTTTAATTGTTTTGAAAACTCCACTATTAGTTGTAGCAAATATGAAATGTGATAGGGGAACAACACGGTGATCAGTAGATGCCAAATAGACGATTTTGTCAGATTTGAACATTGTTGTATTACCTCTTGTTTCACACCATCTGGCGAATCTTTCAGGGGTATCAATTGTAGCAGATAACATGACCATTTGAACATGCTCGGGCATCATCATAATGCTTTCTTCCCACACTCTTCCTCTATCAGGATCATTTACGTAATGAACTTCATCGAAAATAACACAACCAAGCTCGTTTTCAAAATCCATACTAAAATCAATTAGTGAACTTGACGATTCCTTATTTGTTGATTGTTTATTATAAAGTGTATTCAACAAAATCTCCGTAGTCATAATTAATACATCCGCCTCAGGATTTGTTTTTATGTCCCCAGTTAAAATTCCAAATGATATATGGGGATATTTATTTGTAAATTCGTAAAATTTTTGATTAGATAGTGCTTTGATGGGTGCTGTATAAATAACTTTTTTCTTTTTTTGAAACATGTGTTCAATAGCAAACTCCGCGGGTAGTGTTTTCCCGCTTCCAGTATGAGCAGTTATCAGGACATGATGACCTCTTACAATAGCCTCAATCCCATATTTTTGAAAAGTACTTAGTTCAAACGGGTACTTTTCAAAGTATTCTTTGTATTGTTCTTGCTTATCAGCAGGGTATGTAGAATCACAGATTTTGACCATTGGTAAATACATTACAAGTTAAAATCTCTTTATACTACTTTGTTTATTATATCAAACAAACAACTATCAAACCTTTTTAGGTAACAAATTGATGTCGTCATTCCATAAACCATATTATAAAGTCTTTCTTATCATTATACCGGAGGCTGATAAGCTCCTCCTCATCCACCACGCATTTTACGTCTTTTGGTAGGTCTGCCTTTCTTAGAACATTTAACACATTTTCTCCTTCGTGTCTTAGTTTGCCTCTTATATTTTCTCATACGAGAACGTGTTTTTCTCACCTTTCGTGAGCGATTTGCCATATGTATTATACACACAAAATATATTAACTAACCATTTAAAGATATGAATATAGTAACCATAGGCATATACACCTGTTAGCCCCTGTAGCTCAGTTGGTTAGAGCATTGGTCTTATGAGCCAAAGGTCTGCGGTTCGAGACCGCACAGGAGCACCAGCACGAATGTCCGAGTGGTTTAAGGAGCCAGACTTAAGACCTGGTGGCGTTAGTCTCGTGGGTTCGAATCCCACTTCGTGCAGTCAGGTGTATAAATGTAATAATATAAATAATGTAAATCATATATATTAGCTAAATTGTTTTGATCTTATTTTGTCTTTCCTTTTTCGCAGTCACACGCTTTATCTGGACAGGCAGTGACTTTATCAGGACAACAACCGTATTGAGTTCCTTTACATCCACCTACTTTATTTTCACTTGGTTGTGGAGTAGGTTTGGGAGAAGGAGGAACTGGTTCAGGCTTTGATTTTTCATAAAGTTTTAAAAGAACCGATATTGATAATGCGATAAGGATAATTAGAAGGGCAGTGATTGTACCGTTGGCCATATAAATAACTTGATATATTATTCATTTCTGTATAATAATTAAGATTTTTATGTTTTGTATATATTTTTGTTTGCTCCTATAGTGTAGTGGTTATCACTCAGGACTTTGAATCCTGAAACTCCGGTTCGAATCCGGATAGGAGCTTCGCTCGGGTAAAAGATTGTGATTTTATATAATATCAAAAAAAAATGAAATCAGTAGAATCTGCCCTTAGAGCGTCAGCAGGGTGGCGCAGAGGCAGCGTGTCAGGCTCATAACCTGAAGGTCGGATGATCGAAACATCCCCCTGCTAAACAGACCCGGTTAGCTCAGTCGGTAGAGCGCCAGCCTTTTAAGCTGGTGGCCGTGGGTTCAAGCCCCAC